>Ga0307514_10001580_pt1 | contig 26955 bp, 28 predicted proteins | sample 16_EM_MG_FD_203088 | JGI IMG/M metagenome (GOLD analysis project Ga0307514, IMG submission 203088) | Populus trichocarpa ectomycorrhiza microbial communities from riparian zone in the Pacific Northwest, United States - 16_EM | ecosystem: Host-associated > Plants > Roots > Unclassified | place... | reverse complement strand
AAAGCGGTCAACCTTTTGGTGTACAGAATAACCTATTGGCCAATGGGAAGATTTGGCATATGGATCAACCCAGTGGCCAACCGGGAAATTTGGTGTATGGGTCAACCAGTGTACCAAGTTCACCATACTAATTCCTTCCGCCAATTACTAGTATACACTCTCAGCCAACCACACAATCTATTGTTCCTCCTCCCCCTGTGCATGTCATCCCCTTGTCACTCTTGCTGTACTTTGTTCTCCAACTGTTGTATTGGTTCTCTTTCTTGCACTCAGTCCGCCAGCTACCCTAGCTCACTCTAGGCCCAGGGTTCGATTTACCAAGGCAATTTTAGTCCAGGTGGTAAGTGGTGATAAATTTCCAGTCATACTCTTCAGCGTGACTGTGCACTGAACACTGAACTTGATTCTTCTTGTAAACATAGAAGCGGAAGTCAAGGTAGTCATTGATGTGGGCGAGGAAATTTTGGTGGAGTTGGAAGAAGAGGATAGGATAGACACAGTGATAGAGAAGTAGGGTGATGTAGAAGTTCAACAGTTGAAAAAATATGGTGCTTTATTGCGCCTCCCTAAACTCCTCCCTAAACTCCTACTTGGCACATCGGTCAGTATCCTCAGTTGGTGTATAGGTTGACCTATTCACCAAGCTGATAATTTGGCATATCGGTCGACCTGTTGGCTAATGGGAAATTTGGCGTATGGGTCGGAACACATACAATTGGAGAATACCGAGTTAAATCAGAATGTTTTTCGATTTAGTAGTACTACAGTATTAAACTAGTATTTTTTCTTGCTTTACTCCAATAGAACTACAGCAGCACTACCGAGTCGAAGAACTTCTTGATTTAACTCCGTATTCTCCAAATTGTAAGTATTACTACGGTATCAATTTTCGGGGTTTTTTTGCCATAGAGTATTCATAGCTCTAGCGAATAACAAAATCGGGACTTTCAATCTATGGCAACCTAGAAGCTTCAAAGCCTGACATTTCAAAAACTTCAAACTTTTATTGACACTGGGAAATCAAAGTGTGCATCAAAGTTTCCAATTAGCATTTCAAATCATCTCCTTCCCAAACACCACAAAGTGCCAACACTATTCTAGGTCTGTAAAGAAATTGCTCTCATGAGCAACGTAAGACTCGGGGTTCACTTGGCGGAAAAGGATCCGTTATCGTTGGTAAAAGTCATCCTCAGGAAATATCTTTAGAAGCACTGGAAAAGGCTAGTTTGGAAGCTCAACACCAAAAACAAAACTCGATGCCCTTCTAAATTACCTTGCAAGGCAGCCATCATTAAATCCAATATTTTTTTATTTAGTGCAGTGTAATCGTACAGATCATTCCCGGTACCCCATCCCTTGAGCATCGAGATGCATTGTCTCTGGGCTAGCGCTCCTATCTGCCCTTCGAACACAGTCCTAATAACTATTAACATTGTCATCCCCGAATAGCCATCACCAATCATAAAGATCAACATTACTTCATCCAGAAACTCTATCCAATAAGACCATACACCCCAATGCATCCAAAATTTCGTAATCTTTAAACCCTGGTGACAGCACTAATACCAACGCTACTAACTCGATTCTGAGGCAAGCTGCTCCGTTTCCTATGGCCTCAAGCACAGTCGAGATAATTGTACCGGCCTCTCCCACAATGACCTAGGATGTTAGCGCAGGAGTGAGAACCCGAAAGAAAACCGACCCTCCAAATGCAATCATAACTAAAGTGCAATGCAAAAATTTGTATGTGATCGGTCAATCTTTTGACCTGAAATATCCACCTTTCAAAGCAAGATGCATGTCTAACGTCTTCCTCCATGATGGCAGCTACTCTTTGGTAGAGGATAATTTTGATAGTCATACTCCACCCTAAGTGGTATGTTAGTGCTGTTGCAATTAAATGAAGGGGATTCAGAGGACATTTTACGTGCGTTCTACTCGAATTCCCCAGGTTGAGCTTTTTGTATGGCAACACATACTGTATGCGTTTGATAGCGTCGTGACAAGATTTATCAATGAGCATGTTTTAAGCAGTGATATGAATAATTTTGGGTTCAAATTATGAGGTAAAATGCCAACGTGCGTGTGTAATGTAAGTCAAGACAACTGCTGTTCTAGGTGCTGTGAGGTGGTAGTGCGATGAACCGTCGGAAGCGAAGGTCACACAATTGTGTTACCACGTCGTACGCATGCCTGTCGGCGTAAATCGAACTTGCTTCCGCTTTCTTGATTGCTCTAAAACTAGCAACTATAATATAAGAGCCTATCCTCGTTCATTATTAACATTATCTAGTTGCCGGCTGTATGGAAACCATAACCGCTTGGTGTTACTTACTGGTACCATGGTAACTAGGGTTCATTAGCATCGCGGCAACCAAGCTAGCACTCTCCAATTCCAGTCCTCACCCTCTTTTTCGAAGCGCTGGTCATAGCCAGCCTCTCCTCATCGTTGTGATACCAGGCAACCGCACGCCTTCGCGGTGTAGATTCTAGATCTACGCCCTCGTTGCGATCCGGCGCCGTCTCCTCATCCCAAGAATCAACAAGACAGGAGACTTCATTTGTTAGAGTCGACGGCGGTGATACTGCATAACCCACTTGTTGTCAGCGTGTGATCCATGTTTGCACAGTAGCTATAGCTAGGCAGTTAATTGGTTATTCTCAAATAGTAGGGAGCCTCTAAAGCCCGCGAAGGAAATGTACCCAAACCCCCGGTACTAGCCACAAGTGCAAGTATTGGAGGATCGAAAGATGTTCTCGCGCTCGAAACCATCCGTCAGCTGACTTCGCAAGTTTGAGGTGTGAGCTTGCGAGCGACGGAAAACTCTGGGAACGAGAGCAAGATGTTTTGTGGTCTTCATATTGTACCGAGATTCTCATCATTCCTCATTTCTTCGTTCCACCTCCAGTTACCTACCTGGTACTTGATTTTAGAAAAAGGAACTACCTCTTTCTAAAAAATTTCATCTCCTAAAGACGTCAGTGGTCACAACCTCTTCAAAAATTATTACTGCATAACCGGCTCCCGGACTCAATCCGATGCGCTCTTCGCTGGTGCTTTGGCCGCACCTCTAGTGGAAACGGCCTTGGTGTCGGTGTTGTCCGTCATAGGATAGTATAGTGTATCCCAAGTGGCTGATAGTCATGCGTTATTCTGACACGGACCATTCTGAAGAGTTCCTTCATTAATACTATAGTGAGATATTTTCAAGCTTCGATGGCGGTGATGGGTTTGACGACCATCTATACCACGATACAAGTTACCACGGGATAGATATTATTGCATGATAGGTCTCTGCCTTCTTATGGCCGGAGATGAGTCTCGTATGGCTGGAGGTGAGTCTGGTATGACCGGAGATTACTGTCCGCCTGAAGGGTCTATACATAGATGCGTACGCACGCATTCGTACTTGTACTCTCATATATATGTGGCCTTGTGACCCTCTTAGATAGGATACAATCAAGCTTCTCTATCATCTTTACTTTGAACAGATATATTTGGGCCGGTCTTGAGAGGATGAGATGCCCCGGGACCTTTTCGAACTTCGTCTCGTCTCGTCTCATCTCGTCGCATGGGTGGATGTCAGGTGGAGGCGTGTGCGAGGCCCAAGTGAAATTTGCGACTGTTGCGGACGACAGGAAGTCGCAGAACGAGAATCCTATAAAGATGAGGAAACTGTTTTGTGGAAGTGATAGCAATTGGATATTTGGTACCGTGGTTGGCAATGGTGAGGGAAGTTTGATTAGGGTGGGCGAAGGAGAGCGCACGAAGGTTCGCCTACTCTAGAAAGTGCGTCATATCTGCTCCGTCCTATACACAAACTTTGCAGTTTCTGAGCACTAATGCGTTCTTAAAAGGTTTGCGAGCTAGTGCCGGAGGAATTCCTAGTGAACCTTGCTATATACAGCAGAAACAGTATGAGACACTGCAGGTGGTGCCTAGAAAGCTCTAGAGGGCTAATATGCAGGTTGTTTTGCATCACTAAGTAGATACTGGAAGATTTATAAGGTTGCCATGTGTTTTGCTGCTTTGCAGGCACCTGGAAAACCCTATGCGTGGTTCAGAAATTAGAAGAACTGGACTGAGTTGACAATTATGGCAGTTGATGTACAATTCGAGAGCTACAGAAGGCAGATGATGATCATCACACAACCAGTACGTAAAACGGGACTACGAGCACATGGGATTAGTGACTTAGATGGCACTAATTGAGAGAGACATTCAAGAGGCCCACCGGCCGGTTCCCCAATCTATTCCAAGGCATAAACTGGTCAAAAGTACCGCGAAGCTTCATGACAAACCCGCAAACTGGCAGTTTCTGAATGAGGTGGAACATGTATTATCACTCGCAGAGAAATATCAGCCCAAGTGGCTGAGTGTGTTTTTGCTTGGACATGGTCACTCTAGCTCCTAATACGCAGCAGAGAACATTAATATCGAAAGATACTTATTGTATTAACTCTAAAAGAAAATGTACTTACGTACTGATATTCTTCCTCCTCACTCCCCTCACTCATATTTACCAGTTCCTTGTGCCCCTCTTCTCTTATCCTCCTCTCCTCCCCAAACAGTCTGCCTATATCACGAACTTGAACTCAGCCGTGCCGTCTCCTCGAAGGTCATTTCAAACAGTGCTTCCTAACCAACTACTTCTACCGCCTAAAACAGACACAACAGACACCGTATTCCCTTTCTTCTTTCTTTCAGCTGCACCCTCTATGAATTATCACTCGTCGCGCTTGATATTATGCTTGCGTTCTAGATGCTGGAAGCATGAGCTCATATTTTGATTGAACATCCTGGCACGACGTACCATTGTTAGACAAAACCAATTTCGGGCACCATTTAAATACTTACAAAAGTAGCAGCACCAGTACTTCTGGTCGTCGAGCACAAGATGAGTTCCATAGAACCGGAGCAAATTAGTGCTTTCTGATGGCGGAGTACAAGGACGGTACCAAGCGGTTGAGCGGCCGTGGTAACGGCCATTGCCAAAGTGGCATTAGTTATAGCCAACGGCCATGACATTATTGTACTTGTCAAGGGTGCGGTCAAAGGTGGACTGCTAGTTTCCATTCTGATCCTCCTCCTCCATGGCTCCGCTCAATTCGTGGCGCGAGCAATCACTGGCTTAACGGAAGGATTGCAATGAGTGAGTGGAGAACCACTACGACAAAATATCGAGGTCGCCAAGTTCTAAACCATTGTTGAGGTCGATAAGATCCGAAATGTCGTTGTTCTCGGATGAGTGCTGTATGTGTGGATCTATTATACTGTTGTAGGAGTCCGAGTGTTCGGCTAGTTTCGAACTCCGTTGCCGCCCGCCGATCCAGGCCAGTTGACATAAAAACGCCGTCAGATTCCCGCCTCGTCGATCCTGGCAAGCTGCCAGATACACCGTCAGGTCCGTTTGGTCTTGCTCATGAGATACCTAGCACTGGTTAGTAAGCTTAAGACCCAGTGATATGGAGATGGCGCGAGGATCCACACGCACTCAGTTCGAGACTTTTTGAAAATACAAACAATCCCGCAATTGTAGCAAGCCCTCAGCTACACGCCGATGATTTTTCACAGCTGTGAGCGAAGCGGACGAGACTTTTTATTCGACGTCTCAATTGGTTATGACACTACCAAGTACTACCCCTTCCCCTTCCACATCAATCGCTACACGGAAATTTTGTTCGCTAGAACGACTGTAGCAGGTTGGCTAAACGGTAGCCATAAGGTACTCTATTACTGTGCCGTAAAATCGGCGGGCCTGCATAGTTGAAATAGCTGGTGTAGCAGTCGACGCCTAGAAAAGAAGTAGTGTTAATATTAGTTCCTGAATTGACAGAACATCCTGTTCGCTGATACTTAGTATTCAAGGGTGAAGAGATGCCGGCTACTTGTCGAAGAGCAAGAGAAGTCTTAACAGTGCTTACCTTAGTCTTTTCGGGGCCACGGGATCGCAGTCAGCATGCTTTACTGATGTAACGTAATGGCTAAGCTGAAGAGCAGGCGGTATTGCCAATCAGTCTTCATTAGACGCTCCCCAACAAGTTGCTATGAAATGAATTTGAAGTGGCCGTGGTTGGCAGTAAACACGGTGGGGGCAATCTGTAGGTGCTTGTACACTGGTGCGTGTGGAGCGGGGATGAGAACCCTAACCGTGGGGACGGGCCCACCCAAGCAGTCAAGAGAGTGACCACATGCACAGGCAAGAGGTCCGCTCCCCAAAGAACTCACTCTGCAGACGCGGCGCAATGCATTACTCTCCGACGTAAGCTCTTTCCTGCTTTCGTGCCTGGCCTTTCTGGCCGACCCGCTCTTTCCCCACTGTCAAGCGAGATGTGACGTACCGACATGCGCAATGCATGGCCCACCGGAGCAATCCGTCCCAGTTACCCACTCCTGTAAGAAATTGCTGTGTAGATGAAGTGCATTGTATTTTTCATCGAGGTCTGCTCTTTCCTACTCTAGCGCTCGTACTAGCGTTTCCACTCAATACGCTCGTTTTTCGCTAGCGAGAAGCTCCGTGCCGGTAACGCCTGGCCTGCGAGAGCAACTTTTCTCATACTCTAGCTCTTGGATCTCCCGTCGCTCGTAGCTGTCAGAGCGCAACCTTCCCAGTTCCCCTTTGCGTAAGTTCTTTGTTTTCTCTACCCACTTTCTCTTGGCTTCTCCCTCGACTTCTCCCCCCTCTGGCACATCTTCTCTCCATATTCTTCTAGTACGCACCCAAAGTAAAACCAAGCACCATGCACGATTAAAGCTACCCCGATTTAAGCACAGGTATCTGACTGTGCAAACGTTTTCGCTCTCAGGTCGTCGTTACTTGGCAAGCAAGACAATCTTTGCATCTAAATGTGGGTGTGACTGTCGACCCAAGCCGGCACTGCTGCGTTCTAATTTTGGAGCTTGAAGATGCTAGTATGATCAAAGCCGATTTGGTCAATGCAAAGGCGAACGACTTGGGTTGGAAGACGGTTCGAACTGACTTTAGCCAGGATTCCATGTTGATGTGGGTGGATTGTCTTCCATCCCGCTGTTTTGTACGACGGCAAAGTCTCCTGCCACCATATCTCGGGCGTTTGTTAACATGAGAAAAGACGCATCTAGATTTGGCTAGGGTAGGAGTGCAGTCAATACAAAGAAGCGGAGTAGAGCTTCCTGTTGCAGCAGGCATCCGTCGGGTATGGAGTATCGCTTCATAGCGAATACAAAGCTCCCGTAAGTTCTCAAATCTTTGCATCGCATTGAATCGCCCACCATTCACTAACGTCTACATATTTCTTCGATTCTCTGAAAGATTTAGGTTGCTACTGCAGCTGCTACTCAATTTATAAGGTAGGTGAGTCGTCCTTAGCTATATTTGGAGATCCGATGCTAAGCAAAGGAATCACTAGATCTTTCGAGCGTGCTCTCTGAGAGATAGCACTCTAGGTTCCCGTTGCTAAGAAGGAACTGGCGGATGAAGCGGTTAGTCTCTTATTCATTGGGTCCATTGCCACAACTGTTTCGCTGACATTCTTGAATAGTTCTCGATTGGTCAATATAAATATAACGATCGAGTTTCGGGTCGCGAGATATCCCATTCGCGACGCTTCATAAACAGCCTGAGGATGACCCACTATGTGGGTACAAGTTCCGCTACTACTCTTTCGCGGCGACGCACCGTCTTCTGGAGATACCGCCGTATTGACGAACTGCCACCACAGCGTTGACCATGTCGATGCCCCAAAAACCCGCGCGTGTTATTCGGAAGGAACCTCGACAAGGATCGTCTTTACCCGGCCGTTGGTTTCTATTACGATAAAGAGCAGAGAAGTCGTGCTAATTAACGTTCAAGCTGATACGCAACAACAGTCAAGTCACGTTGAAAAAGTTCGAGAGAAAAATACGCGGCGCTTTTATAAGACAGACATGTTGCGGCCTAAGTAAGAACGACCCACTATGTGGGTAAGAGGGTTGCAACTCTTCATTGAACTATTTCATGGCGATGTTCCATATCTCCTTGTTTACTTTGGTATTGTGCTATATAAGGGTGTCTGTCTATTTTAGGTTAGGTTTCTGCAAGAGCGGGCGCATGTCTTTTCACTCAATGTCGGTATAAGTTTGTTTTGCTATTGCTCTAGCTGGTATAGGAGGGTCTATTGAGGAAGCTGGAAGTATGCTTCAAAGTTCCTGTACTTATATGAAAACTTTCCGGAAATTAAAACTTCACCACTGATCTTCGGAGGGACAGGTTTGAACTAACGTTGATAGTAATAGACAACTAACTAGCCGTGATCATCTAGCTTCGTATGTACATCATCAAGATCCGGATCTACCGAATAGCAATCATCCGATGCAATCGTCAAAGCCAAACAATGATCGGATGGAAAAAAAAACCAAAGAAAATATCATAATCCCGTAGCAGATGCTTCCTCAAATGATCAACAGAAATCGATCACCAACTCCACCGCATTTCAGAATTTATCACCGAATATAATGAGAGACTGGAAGAACAAATTCGATAATGACGTGGATATCAATGATCATCTTGACATATAGAGACAGTAGAGTACACCATCAATTCCAAAGCCAAATAGTGCTCCTCGAAAAAAACCCGGATACCAAATTCACCGCGTTTCCGCGGCCTTGGCCATGGTTTCTTCGAAGCTCCCATTGAGCATCAGTAAAAATGAGCAATCATCTAAATTCCCAATGATTTAAAAAAAACAATTGACAAACCCCACTGGCATCAATGCAACTAGAATAAAAGATCCAAAAACACCGCTCTTCAGCTCTGTAGCCTCAATTACATCGAAGCTCCCCCCCCCCACCACCACCTACCCACTTCTCCGCAGAAATACAATTCAAGCTGGATGGGATCTATGTCCAAGCAATTCGTGATTGGGCATCGGCTGGACATCTACCCGGACTGCTCAATCAGTAAGTACTAATGGACTAATTGAAGAATCAATCGAAGACCTACCAGACGTTATTTCCAGCGCCGATTGTCCAAAGCTTCGAAGGTGCTACTCGGCATAGTCTACTGGACCTTGGGAGCATCCCGGAGACTCTAGTCTCTGATATTGGTTGTTTAAACCAAAAGATATCGTTGGATGCTCTCTTGAAGACCCAGTGTGTTCAAGTCCGCTTTGTGTATTATAACGAAAGCTTCCTTCGCAAGCGCGCTGTAGACACAAACAGCAACCCTAGCTATAGAGCCTATCTGAGAATGTAAAACCTCCAAGAGACATAACCTATGAAATATAAGCAAAGGTTAACACAGGGACAGCTGGCAATAAGCACTTCTAATGTTATTCCTGCACCAACCATATATAGACGCAGAGTCTCCTTGGGAAACTTCCATTCCAACAAGCTTAAGCTTTGCAAGGGTTCACTGTCTCTATCAGTTTGGTTATGAACTACGTAGAGCGGCTATTCGGGCGAGCTCTGTAAAATAGTCAGATCAGTGCTTTCCTTCAACCCGTTTACCGCGGTAGATTTTATACACACATGTCTTGTCCAAGGCGATATGGGGTTGTCCATTTAAATGTTGGCCCGATGGGGTTGAACAGTCTACGTGATTAGACCATACTGCTTTGGTTACCTTCCCGGTGGGCTCTGAACTGGGACAATGATTCTAGGATGTTCGTAGTTTGTTCTATTGTTGCAGGGTAAGTTCAGACTAATAATCAGCTGCATGTTCCATCTAAAGAATTAATAACGCCATGCAAGAATGAAGGACATACCAATTATATGTGATGGTTTCCTCTTTTCCTTAAACCTCCTAATTTAACGTTCAGATTCTCCTACACAATCCAGTAACCCAATGAGAGGTGAACATCGTTGGGAAGCTTGGAGAATTCATTGAAATAAAGGAAGTGATCTAATGTTGCAGTGACATTGTTCTTTACTGACGGGTCCCTAGGGTTTGAACTGAAGGAGGAAAGACTTTGCAGATCTGTTTTAACTTCTCTGTAAGTAGTAATTAATTAAATAAATCCGGCATTTAGTAACGTACATTATTCAAAGGATGAAGCTTACTTTGAAATAATGTTCCATGGTTGGATATCGTTGGAGGAAGTGGAATGTGAAGATGACGAAGGAAGGTAAAAGAGCGATGTAAAATAGCAAGAGGAATGGATGTAAAGGAGCAAGAGGAATGAGTGATGTGAAGAAAGAATGGGTGAGACGAACAGAAGATTGAGGGTAACTTCAGTAGTGAGGCGCGTTCAGTCCAACACCACGTGCACACTACAACGCTGATGCCACCAATTTTTGGTACGGGCCGTACCTTAGTGTCGAGAAGGAAGCTTGCGAGTGACGAGAAAATATAGAAACGAGAGCATACGTCAGTCGTTCGACCTTTTAGTATGTCGTACGCGTGATAGCATAACCAAGGCTGTACTGAAAATCCTGCCGCGTATGAATCTACTCCGTTTTACCTTTCATCCGTGAATTCGATCAAACAAACTATTAAAATACTACGCCCAAGGATAACGCAAACAACTCGTCAGAGGGGGCACAGTTGGGGTTGTGTTTTGATCCGTAAGTTGTGTCCGGTTGTGGGCTCGTTCCACATTTCACTTCACTGTTTATTTCACTGTCTGTTATCGAAAAACAGCACCTAGAGGTACTAGAACACAGTATATTTACAGCGCTAACAATGTCCGGTACAAGGAAAGAAAAAACGCCACAGTAAATAACTGTTGGCATGGGATTTGGCCCGATGGCTATTGTGGCATTCGGGGGCTTACAGCTCCCAACGGCCTAAGGCTGCGGGGATGAGGCCGGTGGCTTGTGGCCGCCACCGCCCCCATGCCGAGGAGGAGCTCTACCCCCGGTAGTGATGCTCGGCATCGGGCTCCGGATGCGACACTCGGCTTCGCCGAGCATGGTCTCTCCTTTTCCATATATCTACACCTGTCTTTCTCTCTCTTTGTCCTTTAGATAATCACTTTTGTACGTTAGTCAATTCAATATTTCTATTCGCACTCGATTGATCTCAACAATAACAGACCTCAAGTTTCCTCAAGGTCAGAAAGATCAGAAGGGTCATCTTCATAACCCACTTCCTTGTCGTTCCCATCGATCTGGAACGGAAAACCGTCCAGACCATCCGTCCACAGACCCCCAAACTCATCGTAACGGAGGTTAATGTCCTCTTCCGGAGCATTAGGACGCTGTGGTACTGGTTCAATTGGCTGCTGGTTGTCGTGGTTAAGTTCGAGCTCGAGGCACTGATCCGCGACCGCCACGACAAGGACGATTATCAGGACCATGAAGATGGCCTTAAGCAACTCGAGAATTAAATTGAAGATTGGAATTAGTACTACCATCATTCAAGCTGGAAGAATATGGAGGTTGGAGTTATAGTTATGGTGAAGAAGAGGGTGCGCTGGATGACAGTGAAAAGGATCGTTCCGATGGTGAGCAAATCAAAGGATTCAAGATCTAGAAGGAGGTTGTGAATGTGCAAGAGCTGTGGGGAATGAAGAGCAGAGAGAAGGAGAAATAGGGGTTATTATATCGAGAAGAGGGGGCCAGAACTTCTATTGATACCACAGAAAAGCGAGGCATTTCATGGAAATATTCAGGCTTTGTATTGTGCTGCGCTTCCTTTCGCGTTGCACAAGGCAGCTTTACCAGTACATGTCACCGCACGAGGAGCACCTACTGGCGATCATTGCATCCCGCCGTCTTCCTGGTTCCCATCCAGTCCTCCTAACTTCTAAGCCCCTAGCCGGGACATGCAGTCGAATCTCTTACACCTAAACCTGCCTGAGGGAACGTCGATAATGCACCTCAACATAGTGCTAGTACCACAACGGTCAAATGCTTCCTACGTCGACATTCAAAATCTGGAAAGCCTATAGATTCGAGGCGGTTAATCAATGTTCTGGTCTGCTGCTTGCCGGACTCACGACACCGCCAGGCTCTGACGCCCAATACTGTTGTTAGCTTGAGCTCACAAAAGTGGTGAGTATGTTCAGACGACTGGAGAACGTTAGTTTCCATACCGAAGACAGGTGGTGCTACACTAGTGCTCAGAAACCGTCCTTTATGAAAGCTCGATCCTCCGCTAAAGGCCGACACCAACCTTCCCGCCTCGATTACACACTTCTTGTATCCCCTCCGACCCAAATCAGTACAGCCCGTGTTTGAGTAATCCATCGAGCAGAGGCGATGCAACCTCCTAATGCATGGGTCGCCTAGTGCACTACTATACTTATCCAGGTTATTTCGGTCATGATCAATCGACCGTTTTAGTCGTGTAAACGTCAATATAATTACGAGAGGCACGAAGGCTGGTGAAAAGGACGTCGAAGATAAGACTTCGGGAGAATAGATAATTATAGATTAATTTTACTATGGTCGGTGAGCGATTCATATGATCATGCATTCACGAACGTGGCACAATTTAGACACCGCAAGAAAATGCTATTAGACTATAGAAACTGCAGCTTCAGACACACACACAATCCCCTACTTCTGCTCTTTCTTCTCCGCATCCTTCTCCTCTTCCTTTTCTTCCTTCCTCTCCTTCTCCTCATGCTCAGCAGCGGTGACAGTGGTGGCACCGGCGACGACGGCGGCAGTATTCCCCTCGCCGGCGCCCTCCTCCACCTCCTCAACACCCCCTTCGTCATTGACGGTAGGCGCCGCGCCATCACCGTCCTCAAAGCCACCACGACTAGTAAAATCCGAGAGCTCGAAAGCTCCCGGCTCCAGGTCGTGGGGCCGGACGGACATGATGACGCGGGCCTCGAAGGGGGCGCTAATGTCAAGGCGGTGGATGGGCAGATGCCGGCGTGGGCGGGGGACGCCGTGGAGATAATATCTTAGAGACGTACAACACAAGAGGCTCAGGAGTGTTGTGCAGATAAACAGGATCACGATCGGGAGCCAGATATGGGTGGGCGATGCGGGGTGAGGGTGGTCGTGATGGTAGTCATCCTGATGAAGTTAGTATGAGACGATGGAAGAAAGGTCGGTACTAACAGCCGTGACGGGTGTAGCAGAAGTGCCACGGACGAGAACAAGAAGCATGAAGACAAGGAACATCTGTAATGGCTAGAAATGGTTAGCGCCAGCAGAATTCATTGATCGCGAGACACCAACCGAATGCATGAACATTTTAAACGGATTCTGTTGGAAGAAGGAGCGACCACGATGCTGAAGGGAGTTTTTGACTGAAAGATGAATTCGAAGGATATTGTACGAATGAAGGCGAAGGGAATTGTACGAATGAAGGCCTAGGAGGTTTTTCGACACACCGAGGACTATACTACGAGATTTGCTGCACTGAATGTGCTCGTAGCGAACTGGATCATATGCGTAGCGAGCGGAAAAGAAGGTGTGGGAAAGAAGAAGTCTTGATGGGCAAGCTTCGGACGGGAGAAAATCTCACCAAAATTCCCCGCTGGTTTAGAAAAGTGTACACTTATAACTCAGGTTGGCCGATGCCTCGTTATAGCTGTCTACACACCGCGCAAGGTTCTTTCCCATCTCAAAGCCAGGTTAATTCACTACAGCCAACTCGTTTCTTGAGTTACAGTTACGCAGATCGAGCTCATGAATATACCATCAATTCAAGTCCCTAAGTTCATAAACCTGAAGGAAAAAGCACGAAGGCCGAAAAATTACCCCAAATAACAATCCATCCCATAACTACCTTTACACTTCTCTTCCCCCAACAAAATCTACCCTAAAACCCTCCACCCTAGCATAGACCCCCATACCTCTACAAACTTCCCTCCTACTTTCCCTCACCTCCAACCCCTCCGTTTTCCGAGCACGCACGCCCCTCAGCCCCAACTCTAGCCACAGGCGGCGGCATCGGTGCACCCCCACCAACCACCGGTCGATGCTCGAATTCGTCCAGCTCATACGCAGTCACCTCCTCAGACTGTTCCCCTCGAGCCCACACTCCATGAAATGCCATCACACTGGACATGGGCAACGGTTGCTTCTCGATGTCGAGCCTTGGTGCATGTAGTCGACTTCGAATGTAGTGAAGCCGGCATATACAGCCGATGATGATGAGTATGTTCAAAATAATGGATGTGAGGAACAAGGCGTCCCAGGTTAGGCTGGAGTTATTGTTGGTTGTGGTAGTGCTGGTAGGGATGGCGGATGACACGGAAGAAGTAGTTGGGGTGGCAATGGCCATGGGAGGGGCAGGATGGGTTGCTGTCATGAGGGAAAGGAAGGTGATGATGAGGATAATCAGGAAAGACATCCTGGTTGAAGGATCGAAGTTTGAATGAACAGGAAGATCTAGCCTTGAAGGTTAGAACGGATCTGAAAGACTTGATGTTTCCGCGTAGATATAAGCTGGATCGTGGAAGCTGTGAGCCAATTGTCTGAATCACTGATGGAATGAACGTTTGAAACGGAAGAAAGAGGGGTTTATAAGAACAGGAGCATTCCGGTCGGCAAAAACTAGACTCAAATTCAATGCCCGAAAGGCAGCCATCAACAAAAGAAATACAAAACAGTCTCTAGATTTCCCCGCTCGGAAACCCATGCCATTCTCATCGCCGCCATTCTATCAAATACCCTTGGCTGGTTAGAAGCGGCGGATGTGGGAAGTGATGTATCGATAGTCCAAGGCGCAGAGAATCACGCACAAGGTGATGAGCGCCATTGCGATCCCATCAATAGCCTTGTTTGCTCCTTGCTCGGTCATAACGGTGTAGAAGCACCGATCTAGCTAGGGCTATAACATTAGCGGAGGGGTGTTTTGCATTTCACTGGCAACACGTACTGCGATGGCGTTGAGTAATTGTGCGCGCAAACAACGCGTACGGCGAAGGTAATCGAACGAACTCTAGCACTATTGGTAGCAGACGGTGCGCAGAGTTAGATTACACAAGTTAAGATTGCAGTAGAGAAATCCGGATCCCACGGAATGGATGTGAATGCTTGCGATAGTTGGCGGCGATGGTTGAGTATGAGACGTCGTAGACGTAAGATGAACAATTGAGAGCTGTGGAGGCTAAAGAGACACAGCAGCCACGTATAGCGGGTGTGGTAGGGCTAAGAGGACATGTACGTAGCTTGCAGCGGAGCTGTCAATCACATGTGCCATCAGGACTAGCCGTACGTAATCCCAACCTATTTGATTTGAACTCAGCGCCGCAGATCACATCTTGCTCTCTCCTCTCCTTTCTTCTGAAGGATTTCACTCTCATCCCATAGCTCGCACGCATGCACTACCTTACACTCGATAACCTCCCAATCCCACCGCTCTGAATCAATGCTGCTATTTGAGACCATGATCCTCGCTCTCAACTCCCCGGGATTCCCAACCCAATCCGGCAACGCAACTACCTCGCCTGCCGATTGTGAGCTGGTTAGTGATGATGAGAGAATACCTTGCTCTCATCATTCTGTCACTCTCCGACGAGGACACAGCAGCTCATGACACTGACCGCTGTGAATCTTCGCAGAGCAGCCAGACATTGCGCCACCATGCACAGCTAAAGCCATCAATCTACTGCCTCCCACACTTCGTCTTGGGGCCGTTCGTCACAGCGTTCGTCCCGCACATCTTGTACGCGTCCTCTTCCTTTCTCACATGCTTCTTTCTCCGCATGTTTCAAGGCATCTAGCTACCTTACAATAGACTGGCCTTCATCTCGAAGGGCTCAGAATCGACAATAGTACAGCCATCGAGGGGCATGAGGTGTCATGCAACTTCTCAGTTTATCAGCCAATAGAGTAGAAGCTGACTATTCCCAAGCCCACTACAACTACCTCGTACTCCTACTATCACTGTTACGGAAGAGAGGGCGGGAGAGAGGAGACTTCGGTGCTGGTTCGCTTTCCGGGGGCACTCACAGTCACTCGATGCTAATTGAAACTCAAAGGTGACCGCATCGCCGCACATCAAAGGCACGTGACCGCTGTACCTGCGGTGATATCACCGCTTGTATATTTTAATAGGAATTTCAAACGGTACACAAGCCGCTCCGAGTCTGGAGTAGGAAGGACTGGTAGTGGTAATATACACAGCTTCACGAATCCTCGGGGTGTGAGGGCCCTCAATATCCGGCAATCTATGGCAGAGTGGGATCAACGAACTACGGAAGACGACAGAAGCACTCGAATATACGGAGAACCGCTTTGATTGGACAGGCAGGCCACAAGAATAAGGTCCCCGGTGAGCTCTTTACAACACCTTCGAAGGACCCGATACTAATTTCATCCACCAAGTCCAATTTAGCAAAAAACGCTCCGTCCCATAAAAAGTACAATATAAGAAAATCACCCCCTCCACCCCCCCCCCTAAATGTCCAATTTAATATCTAAGACGTTGTCAGACCAAGAGCCAAAGAGTCCACGGCGTAAAAAGAAGTACCAACCACCCCACAAAAACAACTAATACTTTACACGGAGCAGTCCGCCTTTAAATAGACGGCGGACTCGCTTCAGGTAACCCGCATGGTTACCCATGCGGGAGAAAGGAGGGCGACAATTGGCTCGTAGCATTTTACTAGCCCGAAGATTGTGTTTGGAAAGTATAATGTATACGGATTCGACGTGTTTTGGCGGCGGTGGTTCAGGAGTTGTAGAGTGTTAAAAACCTGGGTAGTTTGATGGGGGGAAAGAAAGGGAGAAGGAGAAGAAAAGAGGGACATTTATACTAGAAAAATCAATGGAGTGGAGAATTAAATGCTGGCATGGCGGTCATATAATGCCCGCATACTATGACCGCCGGAGACTTCATACATTCAATAGTCTTTCCAGGCCGCCTGTCTGTGAGAAGCCCATGGAACATTTACATCAGAGAACGTCATTCAGTTTAATCGGAAATGGAAGTAAATATCATCTACAAAGTTCCATATTACTGTCTTCGCGGAGAAGCCGATCGATGTTTGTTTTTGTTTAGAATCATACTTGTTATATGCCGTAGGTCTATGACGGACACAAAAAAACTTATATATACACGTCTCTTGGTGTAACTAGTTTGTGAGACTCCTATATTATTCTCCCAGACGTACACCACGGAAATGCCGATATGCATGAGAAATTAGGATGTTAGATTACAAACACTAACCCTCTTTGCGGCGGCACATTCTGAAACTTTTTTACTTGTTATTTGCATTGTACTCCGTATTGTTTGATTCACTTTTGTTTAGAATAGGTAGAGTAAGATCATCCGCATAGCATGCAAAGCTCCAAAGTGCAGGCTGGAAAGAAGCAAGAGGTCGCTCAGTACGTAGCACAACTAACTTACTATGTTCTACTCTCAGTCTGTGTTCCACATGTGCCTTGTGCTAATACCTAGACTGACTTATTTCGTTGGTCCTATGAAAAGAACTTCCAGGTTGGTTAACAGGAGCACGTCTAGATCCTTATTTCTAATATTAATAGGGCTTGGAAAGCATGCCGGGAGAGGGATCCGTTATAGATGGAATCTCCACTCAATACATCCTCCAAACTCTCAACAGTCAACAACGACAACCCACTTACTACTACTTCACAACCGAACCTCCGATCCTCTATTACTATCTCTTTCTTACCCCTCCATTTACTCACTCTAGTACTCAACTTCGATTCTAAGCTCTCAGCCGATAACAACGACAATTCCATTACTACTATACCCACGAGGAAATTACCATCCTTTATTATTATCTCCTTCGCATCCTCCCTTCAACCGATATTAACGATAACATTACTTACGACTGTCCTCGTAATCGAAGAACTCACAATTCTGTACCATAGTTCCACTCTATGTTCGGAGTTGTCGTTACTGTCTTTTCGTCGTCGCCACCAACGGGCTGTAATAGACCGATGTGAGCTTAAGAGAAGCTTCGAAGTAGCCAAAGGCGAAGGGCTCAGTATCTTCGGCGGTGCTCAGCAGCCCAAACCGGGCTACCGATATCCCAATTCAGCTTAGGGTTCAGAAGGTATGTACTCTACTCTAATCATCTCACCCTGACAGTCAAGACAAATGATTAACTGCTAAAAAAAGTGGACAAAATCCCCACTTCTTCTAACCTCGCAGAATATTGGGGTTGGGAAAGAGTGGGAGGATACTGAGGCAGGAGGTCCTCTCACCTCCACCATCGCTTTCCAGAGATAAGTGGAGCTACCACGGATGGATCCTAGCAGTGGCTTCTCGAGGTTCTAGGATCGTTGTCATAGCTCCATCGACGACTACTGGAATCCTAACTCAGGTGGGGGTTCGGGTCTGTATTTTGACGTATGTGCTCCATTCATCTCGTCCAGATCTAGACAGTTGAGGATAGTAGTTAATTTTGCTATAGAAAGCAGGCCGGAGCTCGTCTTCGAGATGCTGCTTGAAAACAATTGGAAGAAACCGAGGAGTTTTCGTCACTTTCTACAATTTCATCCAATACCTTCAAACAACTCGATCACAACTTCTTCTATGGCTCGATTCACTCAAAGATCAGCCAATCGGGAGTTTCTTCACCTCAAATATCGGAATCAATCTTCAATATTTTGTTTATTGGCCCTCATAGCCTCCGGTTTGGAACCTCACATGCGAGAAGCGTTAGCCAGCGAATAATATTTCGGAATCCGAAAAAGGAATGTCGAAGCTCATGATACTTTAGACTATGGTTTACTGTAAGTGTTTTGCTCTGGTGACTTTATTGCTGCTAATTTTATCGGAGTCTTGGGTTTAGCATGTTAAACTTGCTTCCGAGAGATGATTTCAACTTACTTCTGAGGGATGATTTAACGCTCTCTCAAGATATTTCTTGAACAAGACTGCAGGAGTATGGGACTATCCATAACATGATGGAAACCGGGTGTGTCGAGTACTTAGGGCTCTACCTTGCTTTGGCTCTAACCCCCGCTTCACATACCTCAGCATCGAATACCCCAAATGCAACTTCCACGCAACAGCACGAATACAATAAAAGAGGACAAGATGATACTCTCTTTTAGTAAGGAGATTAATCCTCACCACAGCCTTAGCTTGAGGTAATCTTGTACTTTGGCACAGCCATTGGCTAACGGATGAAGGTTTAGTTTTGAAACACGCGCCCATTGTGAGCAGTGTTCCTAAACGGCAATACTCGCCTCCAATGCCTACCCAAGATAGGCAAATTGGTCTCTCTCATCATCACATCACACGCTTTTGGGATTCAATAAACTGCTCGTCCCAATCCATCCTACATACATCACCTCTCTCCTTGCACCCGGTCACGCAAGTTGCATATTCATGACCGCAACAAATTATTCGATTGAGACTCCGATTAGTCTCTCTCATCATCACACATACCTCCAGGTATTTATGTACGGGAATCCACTTTCGTAGGTTCCCGCCGACATGCCTCACATCAATAAATTCTTCTGTCGTCTCCGAGGCCACCCCGGCAATTCAAGTTGTCACTTCATTTCGTTGAGAAGGGATGGTGTTACAGTGCACATTTCCACCACCACCACTTGGGCTGAGCAATTGATCACTTTACCTACTGAGTCTGGTTACGTCATTATCCATCTAATTATTACCGTAGAAAGTGTTGGAGCCGAGTTTCTTAGGGTTATTGGGAGCTATCCTATTCAAGAGCCCACCCGTATGTAACCTCTCTTTCTCTTGTCATCTTGTTCAAATCATTGAAGGTAACTTAATCACATAGATATCGGCGCCCTCTTATATCTTGCAACCAGCCGCCGTGTCCACAACAAGTTCCAACGTATTCTTGACAAAAAATCGAACGCTACAGGTTTCATCGACATCCGCACTTCCAGCATTACATAGAGTCTTTATCCGAGCCTAAGGATAATACCAGGAAGTTTCAACACCGCTTCAGCAGCTAGCAGTCCATATCACAGGCTAGGGTCTCCGGAAGGATCGATAGTGTCAAGAGCTCCTACATTTGGCGTGGGATTTCTTCTCGCCATCACGTTGCTGGTAGGCGCTTTACAGGAGAATCGGTTATTTCCTTGGAGTAATTCGAAGCAATCAACATGGTATGTAAGCCACTATAATCTATTTCGTTTTGAGGGCACAGTTTTAACTACTGATAGGAGTTTGATGAGCGTTTGAGAAGTTATTCTTCTTCTACACCGTTCTAGCAGGCTAGCAGTCCATGTTAGAACTTGAAAGATCAAAAATTCTCACACCTGATGAGCGCGATGAAACACTTTCCAACACACCGATCTATCAACATGGTATGTGAATCGCTACAACTCCTTTCGATTTTAGAAAATCAGGCTTCATTCCTCAAGGCTTGCTTCTCATCCATGCACCGGTGTTTTTCTTCCGCAAAGTCACAGGACCAAGACGTACGGACGGTATGTGTACGTCTTAGTGCTCCGTAGGTTCTTCGTCCGAGGCATGGAGGGTGTGTATTTGACCATTATTAGACGAAGAAACTGCAGAGTGGCAGCGGCAACAAATGGCAAAAGCAGCAGCATGGACAGATGTTGGGTCAAATAAGTAATACTCCGGATGATCTGATACCTAAGTTTTTCGTCTAATGAAGCAGGATCCACCACCAATGGGGCACTTTAATATGTTCGAATATAGCTATTGCCAGTCGTCGAGCAGATCGATGATGACGGGACTAATCAGGAACGGATTAACTTGATAGCTTCTTCCGCCCCAGTGTTTATCATCTTTGTCATATGAACGTTCGTTCCTCCACCGCCGCTCATACTCACAAAATGGGCTATGGCCATCCTTTGACCTTTTCTTCTCCATTCTTTCGGTCCGTGAGGGCGGACATGCTACGTACAGTTAGCTTCATTCCAAGTGTGTTATACATGATCGGAAGCTAATAGCTGGCGGTAGAGACTATGGTGGCCTCTGTCCGGCGACAATGTCATTTTTCTTTTTCTATGTCTATTGCAGGGATATGCGTTCTAGAGAGGGCAGTTTTAAGTGAATCTAGGTCGTCATTAAGTATAATTCAACCTCAGAAATCGGGAGTTGCACCCCGATCTTGATGCTCACCACATTTTGATATTAAAGAAACGCTAGGAGAGGTTGGGGCAAATTCTTGTAACTTATATTGTTTTTTTTTTAAATGAATCAAAAAATTTAGATAAGAATTCTTCGTCAAAATAGAGTTAGAGTTAGCATACATCGAGTAATACAGACAATAAACTTACTAGTTATTCCATGCGCTACTGCGCACACTCATATCTACTGATGCACTCCAGGGTTCTTTCTTCCAAATAACCATAAGGTAGGCGATGTCTGTTATATGTGGATGAATTTTGTAGTCACAACGTCAATGGCACGCGAGGGTACAGAGGATAACAGAGGGTGCTAAATATATGCGGTGTGAGATGAGGAGGCGTAATATGCTATAGCCGTTAACTGGGTACCTACTAAGTACTTAGCTATAGGAATGGTTGTAGCCTGGGCCAGTGTATTCTCCAGACTATTCTTTAGATCCCCGTATCCAGAACGCCGACCAAATCTGTAGTACAGCTCCTAAGAACACCTGATAACATTCCAATAATAATAAAAATATAGCAAGTAACATTAAGATAGACAGAGCTAGGGAATAAAGCTCTGCGGTATGTCACTCGCGCCTTGATTTCCCAAAGCTCATAAAATTACAGTCAGTTGGTATTTGGATAATAAACATGAAACACCACAATATCAACTTTCGAGATGTTCCTCACATGCAATAGCGCAAATTCCGTTTCCAAAATTCTATACGTATTAAGATTGATCATTATGCGCGCTGCCCCGCAAATGCCCCGCACGCCATGAAACTTAACCCTAAACCTACGCTAACGTCATCGGTATATCCTCACCGCGTTCCAAGTACCCCTTCACACCACATCAATCGTCGCAAATCCGCGGGGCGGCACCATCCGCGAACTATACAAGTCCGGGTCGGTAACTGCGATGCAGCGTCCTACTTTGGTGCTTGCTAGCCGCGCACGAGAGCGAGGTGCTAGTACGTGCTTCCTGTCGCGTTCTCACTAACTAACTACCATGTATACAGCACAGATACTCTTTGGAGCCTCCCGTGTCCTTTCTGCAGTCACCACATCACACTCCTATCGCACATCACACTCCTATCGAGCGATTCACCTACAAAGCCTTCCCGATCCCCGTTGCTTGGGTCTTCCACCACTCCCGTCTGTTACCCGCGGCTATCACCGGGCCTCCGCAACCCCGACTCTAGCCGCTAAAACGCCTACACCTAGCACTCTCTCCTTCTCTGCCGACCTCCCGCCCTCCTACACCGAAGAACATAAAGATCCCACCTATTCCTTCCTCACGCAGCAGCTCGGTCTCACCCCTGAGCAACTAATCGCTCTTAAATCCTCCATCGTCTCCGTTCTCTCCGACAATCAAGACCTACGAGAGCTGAACCTACACTCATGTTATGATCGGGCGCGATTCGCGGAGGAACTGACGAGGTTGTGTCGGTTTCCGAAGCGTGTGGTGAAGGCGGTTGAGCGCAGTTCTGCCGCCAGGGATGGTGTTGCAGGGTATCTGTGCTATCGCGTTGCGGTAAAGGTGCGCAAGACTGGGAAACTTGGAAAGACCGGGTGTGAACGCAGGACTGAGTTGGAGGTATGAAGTTGTGTTTGGGTGGGCGAGACCATGCTAATAGGAGTAGGATGAGCTTGAACAGCAGTTGATGTGGCGGGAGAGTGAAAGCTCTGGGTCGGAGAGGGCACCACTATGAACGCTTTGGCCGAAGGAAATGGTAGGCGGGTTAGTGGAGAATGTATTGGTAATGGGTTGGAGGCTCGATATGTAGCTGCGGGGGCGACGAGTGTGATTATTCGTGATTACAGCAATCGGGGATACATGGTGTGATGTTCAACTGGGAGAAGTTCTGGGCGTAGATATTTGGCATGTGCTTTCTATATTCTCCAATTTGCTATTACAGTATGTAGTAGTTCTTTCGTAATTGATACCTACGTACTGGAACACAAAGGCAGCGCGTTATGGCTAATAGATAGCATAGAGTAAGCTAGAAGCTAAACAGCACCCTCTTATCAAATCCCGAGGGAATCTTGTTCTTGCAATTGACGAACCCGGATTATTACATGCCGAGGCACGGCGTAACGATTATGCTAGACTCAGCGTGGCATAGTATCTCGATTTCCACCTTGTCTGATCTTGACGAACCTAATTAGATTTATCACTTAGTGCACCGTAGCTAGAAGCTAACATTAATGGCGGACAATTCAGAGGGCACATACATATGCATGTGGCGCACTTGGGGTCTTAGGATTTACGGATGTACTAGATCGACGACGGGACCGGCGGGCCCGTACGAAGCGGGCGACGGCTGCAGGGTCTAAGGTTTAGCGTGAGGGAGATGCATCATATAATCCTTCCGTTGGATGGGCTATGAATGTGCATAGCTGTGCCGGATGCCCTTACTTGCTTGCACTCGATGACAGCTCACACATGCTAGCATGTCCGGATATTGTCATTCGAGTGGCAATTTATTCCCGTGCTCAAGGTTGCAACACCCCGTATCCGACGCGTATATTATTCACACCAGCAGATATCGATTCTACAGAAACAGACGTCCGCAGGGTCTTATTTAGATCACCAGGCTTATACTTCGATCAGTGGGTATGCGCCAATTAATCCACTTTTTCACGTGTGACGGAACAAGAACAACAGTAAACTCAAGCAAATCATTTCGCAGTAGTTTTTGCATAACCAATGAAATCCAAGAATTTCACCCTTACAATCAAATCCAACCATTACGTCACCCCATAGTAAAAACCAAGAAACGCCTCACATCCGCATCAAACACCATCGATATATCTCGCCTCGGTAGGCTTTTGTCGAGGATTATTTGTGCTGAATCATCATCAACATTATAACCTGACCACAACTTCAAGTAAACTTACAGGGCAGCCTTCACAAGAGCATGACTCGCCACATCCGCACGAACCAGTTGAAGCACATCCGCAGCCGCTCATGATGTATTCTAGTGTAGGTAAAGTTGGGTAAAATAGATGTGGTTTTCGTGTTCGTGGAGGAGATTTTGAAGTGAAAATCCGAGCTGATACTCTATCAACAGCTAGCGGTCAGGCCTGCTTAAATACAAAAAGAGACCATGATAATGGGAATTGCTAGACCCATGGCGTACAAATTCATTCGCTGCATGCATCCACATGCTACGGAATTCCCTGTTGCTCGGCTGCTGTCAGTTGGCGCCACACTGCACAATCATACTGATATGGTTCGAGCGTTATGCACGTTGCACTGGATTTGGTAGATTACCGTATCTCTAGTCCAATTCGTTAGTTTTAGGACGCGCATGTTGCTAAATGACACGATACGTTCGTTGCTTCTATTCGTCTGGTTCCAAACTTCAAGCTTTAGAGTTGTTAACATATTACAAAGTAACGAATTTTGATTGGATGATAGGGTACTTCTTTCTTGCACATGTAAGATATCGAGCGAAAGATTCGAATTCCTTGCTTCAGCTAATATAATACCGTTTGCTGAAGTTCCCCTATTAACTCAAGGTGAAACTCCTGTAAATATAATTAATAGGTTGTAGTTCGTAGTTTGGCATGCCAACCCGTATCGGATGATTTGCTGTTCCCCCGTCGTCCAATCGAAAGCTGTGGTGTAGAAATTTTGGTAGAATACAATTGAGATGCGCAATTTATACGGTGCACAATTGCAATGTTATTTTTATGCACAACTGGTTCACATATAACATTCTCCCCCGCTAATCGCAAAGTATTTACTTGAAGATGGTAACGAATTAAAGCAAATCCGAAACTCAGTTTTCCTAAGGCCATTGATTAGCGTCTATAATGCTTGCCAACGAAACTGACGTAATTAGCTATGGTGGCCACTGCTAGTACAAAAAAACTCCGACACATTAGGTACTTTTGGCAGCCAAAGACTTCACTTGTCCGACATATTTCCATGGGTGAGTGGGCGACCAATCTTCCCTGGGGAATCGCTTTTCGTGAGGCCTCTCATCTATGTCCAGTCTCCATATTCAGGCCATCGCGAGGTCCTCATCCATCTGTAAGGCATTCTTAGATTGTTAATATCTAGACTAGTCTCTGTTTCTTTTTTAGTGTAGAATATTCGTTTTAAAGGTATCTAAAATATATCATTGTAATCAGTTATCTCGTAACCGAGCATATTACATGCAGCCTCCTCCACGCTCTACCCATAGGAAGTTTTTTAAGAGCGGCCTCAGCCTTGGTGCGTATTTCAACATAGACTGGATCATGCCAGATTTCGAATCCGAGTCGCTTGTAAATTGGGGTTCAAGTTCGTTCTAAGTAAGTCTCCATCTAGTCGTTTCCTTCGTCACCGCTGTCGTTTTAGAGAGTGGTGTCCAAACGGCCATCGTTGACGTCGCCTGTGTGAAGTGCCGTTCTTAATTAGAGTTCAGTTTCATCTGCTATTGCCGCGACTGATGATGACAACAGAACGTAGAGTCTAGCTGAAGGAGACAACGATCTGAGAAAGCCCAGGACGTCTCGCCACGTAGTGCGCTTAATCTCGTGACTTCAGGACTTAGAGAACTTCTCACTCAGAGTGAGAGGGGTAAGAGGTGAGCTGGTTTGTGATCCTGCGTGTTGGAGGTTCTTAAAGTTCTGTACACGTCAGTTGACAGAAGTCAGATCCTGCGCACTGGATAGGGCAGTAGTTGAGCGTACGACGATGCGATAATCGTGCATATAGAGAATGTGTTCTGCGGTTATGGTATCGTCGAATTTTCAGGTTGAGAAGGGACACAACGAGAGAGAGTCGGGTAACGCTAAGACAGATACCCTAAGGCATTCGTCAATTCTAACTGCGAGCCATTGATTCTCACTCGTTGTTCGTAAGTTTATGAAAAATAGATATAGAATAGCAGCTAACTCTTAGTTCCCCACATAACTTAATCCAACATATAGCATGCACAGCTGTTGTGATGTCATTGGTGAAATAATTTTTACTCTCACTAATACAAACCAATGGCATCAAGATGATACAGCTTAGATATATCCAGTCCATAACCCAAATGCACACCCTCACCCATCATCCATTTCGAGCTCCCTGCCTTCATTTTAACACTTCCTACTCCTGCAGCACTTCCTCATCACCAAACAGACTTGAGAAGAGTTAAAAATTAAATATTCATCTTTCCCCACAATACCCTTTACCAATAATCTCGGGCCCGTAAATATATTCCAGCCGATGAAACAGATCCGGAAAACACACCTAAAACTTCAAAACCTACACGAGGACCATTAGTAATGTTTTCCGGTCCCTAACGCCAACAAGATCACAGATGGAGTCTAGAGAAACCCTAGCGAAAACCCCCATTTTTTCTTGTCTTTGAAGCTGTTATCTAGAACTAGGGGAACTCTTTCTTTCTCATTGTTCCCGTGGGAAATACAACATCACTTACAGAGACGGAGAGTCACATTAACTAAGGAACCAAATTGCCTGGGTACATCTCAAGCAATACAAAGCCAACTTAAATTTTGTTTAAAACCGTCTAATTGCTGAGTTCAGGTTCACAAATGTAAAGAAGACAGAAGAATATGAACTAACGACGTTAATGAGCAATTCTTATTAATCAGCGCAGCAGCTTTCGGTAGACTAAATGAGGTCTACTATCCCAATCTTTACGGTAGTGGGATGAAGAAATTTCAAAGAGAAAAGTGGCGCTGAGAAATGTTCGCGGTGTCGCCGTTTTAGAATTCACTGCCTCTACCTTTATAAACTCCCCCTTATCAACCCGTGCTTTCTCTCGGCGTAGCCGTATCCATGACTTATATTCCCTCCAATAACGTTTGCCACCTATCTCTGTCAGCCCAAATCCTTTCACATATATTGCAACACTTATAGAAGAAGCAGCACCAGACTATTCTTCCGTCACGCATCTGGGTTCCACAGAACCACAGAGGGTCAATGATTCCACCAGTCCAGCAATGGATCAGTCCAGACCGGAACCGTCCAGTCCAGTCCAGGTCCAGTCCAAGAAATTCTTTGGACTGGGATCGGACCGATCCCAGATGCTGACAGACTGGACTGG
>Ga0307514_10001579_pt1 | contig 26963 bp, 26 predicted proteins | sample 16_EM_MG_FD_203088 | JGI IMG/M metagenome (GOLD analysis project Ga0307514, IMG submission 203088) | Populus trichocarpa ectomycorrhiza microbial communities from riparian zone in the Pacific Northwest, United States - 16_EM | ecosystem: Host-associated > Plants > Roots > Unclassified | place... | reverse complement strand
GACTCAAAAAAAAAAAAAAAATATGTACAGTACTCCTCTCAAAACATGATGTGGGGCTCTGGTCTGGGGAACTCCGCCTTGGCTATATTCGGACTTCCGCAATCGGATATAGAATAGGTATCGAGGGGGCTGGATTCCCCGAAACCTGACGAAACACCCATTCATTTCTTTTTTTTTTTTTTTTGCGTGAATATCAATCAGGACTGACCCTAGATATTCTACCTACATGCACCGTACTTGCGCCTGGAATTTACCCTTCCCGATCCATGGTACTAGGTGAAAAAGCAAACATCTGTTGATCCAGAAAAGAGGTTGGGGTTGGGTTGATTGTTTCTAACCTCAGCATACCTAGTTTGGACGCATGACCTCATCTCACTCCCTCAACCCTGGATATCATATCCAATAGGTTTGAACCATTAGTCCTAAAAAATGATCGGGCAGTAGTTGAGACAATGGAAGGGCAAAGTTTGTACATGTCCACGATAATGGATGTTAAATTGCTCATGGATGCAGTACCTCCTAATGATACATGTACAGTAACTAACAACAACGTCTATGTAGCTTTCTTGATCCATTTTTCAAGGCCAGGATCATATTTTGAGCAACCGTGCGCGTGATATGTGTATCCCCCCTCACCACCATTACCCATCAATCAATCACATGCCTATCCCAGTAGGTAGCGTAAAGGAAAGAGAAACCTTCATACAGCGCTGCAATTCCCCTCAATCTGACAACCTAGTGCGGCCGGTGCGGGGTGGAGCTGGTCGAGCACTGTTATGGTGGTGGTGTTTTTTTTTCCCTTCACTCACTGGTTGTAGGTTCGTGCAGTGCCAATCCTAGGACGGTATATATTCTAGAGCTTGAATTCATATTTCATGCTGTGTTGTGAAGAGAGTACGGAAATGAGAGCTTCAGGGTAACGTATCAGGTCCCCTACATCACACACGTTGATGATATGAACATAGACTCGACACCAAGACAACGAACACGAACATACCGTTGAGATAACCTCAAAAAACCAAGATGCTCCTCATGCACATACATACAAAATGAGACATGGCAACTCGATTCTACTCGAGATTAAAAAAAGAGAAGATAAAGGTAACCCTTCGCAAATAAGCAACCCGAAGATTCAAAGTATGAGAGATAAAAAAAAGTTAGCATCAGTAAGTAGCATATAAAAACTGAACCCCAGCGATAAAAGGACCAAAAAATCATCATGACCTAGACCCTAACAAACTATACATAATAATATAAAGGAAAACCCATAAGCCCGCTCACAAAAACCATATTCTACAAGTAGTAACCAGATATCGCCCACTGCCCTCTCTTTAACTCCCACCTAATTACATACACATCTCCAAAGCATCAACCGCCTTCTCCGCTACCGCCACATGCCACGGCAACACGCTTCTCCTTCCTCTCTCCCTCACTACCCCCTTATGAATAGCCAACGTCGCCAGACCTCTCCACTGACACAAGACCTCCTTCAACTGCCCCTCCACTACATTCTTCACCGCAGGGGATCCACTCCCACTGCTGCTCATACTCACCAAATTCACCCCCAGTACCGCCGGCTCTTCGCCTCCCTCCACCCCCTTCGCCCCCCTCTTTACTAGAAACCCACTTGCAAGACTATACCTGGCCTCAGTAACCACAGGAGATATCGGTAATTTATGATTTAGCACCATCCCCCAAACTTCATCCGCGTAATCGACGAGTTGGGTGTCAGGGTCAAGATCGAGTGCTGCATCGGCATTGGGGGTGCCACCAGCAGTGTTTGTGTTGATTGCAGAGGTGGAGCCGGAGGGGTCCGGGGAGAGCATATTTGCATTTGGGGTAGACACTGGGGTGAATAGGTTGGAACTCGAGTTGAATGCTTGGGGGGTGGTGGCTGGCAATGATGGGGCGAGGGAGAGCGCGGGTGACGGGTCAGCAGTAAGTATGGTCAGACTAGTTGCCATTGCTTTTGGGGGTTGATTTGAGGGGCCAGGTTGGGCATTAGCAGTATTGGGTTGGGTTGACTCTGTCGACAGCGCAGTCCATACTAAGGTATACGTTAGCGGAGATCTTAAAAGGTAAGCTCAAGCCGACTCACAATCAACCTCATCCGCGTCAATCCAGCCCCCAACCTTCGTAATGCATACTCTTGGCATCATACTCTTCCTTCTGATACACTCCATCGTCCTTGCCCACGCGGTGCGGGCTACCTCTTCCCATGGTTTCAGAGCTGTACACCCCTTTCTCCCAAGACAGATTACTTCATTGTGTTGAAAGTCTCCATAGTTATCTGTCCAAGCAAACACTACCCACCGTTCATCCAAGCTCTGCTTGTACGCCACATGCAGACAAGAGCCCTCTTGCAGCAAAGGATTCATCGTCTCCGCAGACAACTGAAAGTTTATCGACTTGGGCACAGGTTTGGCCAACACAATTGACGGTGCATAAACAAAACCCCTTTCACGTAACTTCTGACGCCACGGTATCAGCATCGACATTTTGGATGACGATGACGACGAAGAAGGAAACAAAGAGACTTTGTCATTCCGTACCTCTTCACTTGAGGCACCATTCTCGGTGACCATGCACCGGTTGTACACCTCGAGAGAAAACTGTATATAGTCGTCCTGGGACGGAGTTACCAGGCCGTTTTTAGCTGTGAGGAGGTCAATAGGGACGATTTGCAGAATGATGTTATTGGGGGCGGCATTGAGCTGCGCCATCGTTGTCATGTATGCCTGTGAGAGAAAATAAAACGCATGACAAAGCTCCGGCAGTGCAGAAGCTTTAGAAAAAGGATTCACCAGATATACCACGATGTTTTGCATTTCGTCGGCCACGTTATAGAGCATAGAACCTGGTATTAAAGGTCAGTGGAGTCAAGTAATACAAGCAGTTGTTAGAGAAAGCCTACCAAGTCTCATACAGGTATCCTTGATACATTGCATGATCGCACCCATATCAAACTCTCCAGCGTGCCGAGGTGGTAACTGTACACCAACCATCCCAGCGGTGATGTCATCTATGTTCCCTCTCACATAGCTACCCAGTTTGCAGCTATCATATACCGTTCCAACTCTTTCCATGAACTCATCGACGGCATCCGCCATCGCACCTCCAGAGGGGTATACGCAAAAACCTATCACATTTTTTGACCCACTACAAGGGCCTAGTCCAAATGTCTCCCAGAACTTGAGTGCCACAGGTGATATTTCTAAAGCTGCTTCCGCGCGGTGGACGTGGATATGTGAGGGTGGAATCTTGAAAGCAACAGTTGGTGATGATCCTGTGGATGAATCAAACGCTAATGAAGGATTTCCAGGCGCTGAGGCAGGCTGTTTGCCAGTCCTCCGTGGTTGTGCTATCGGTCGAAAGTTCGCCTTCCCCGAAGCTGGTGCGGGTTCGGAGGGGGCATCAGGGATAGTTGCATAAGCCTCAAAATTGCACCTTGTTGCCCCGGGGAAAGCATCCCTCACAGCTTCCTCCACTTGGCTCTCACCACTCACCCGCCGGCGTGCCATTAGATTGTCTAGGCCATTATCTTCCTCAAACACAGAACTATCCACCCCAGAACAGCGAGGTTGTAGCAGGGAACCAGTAACACTATTGTCCACTAATGCATGGTAGACAAAACGGTGCTCCGCTTCACTCATCCTATTCACAGTGGAGTATTCATCCCTCGTGGTGTCATCCGTGCATAGCTTCTCAAAAACATCCACTAAACAATAGTCATCGGGATCCGGAACCATTGCTTGCCACGGTGGAGGTGCCAATTCCATCCCTCCATTTTTACCACCAATATCCAATTGCCCAGGTGGTAGGGGTGTTGCAACACTTGCCGACTCCCGCCCTGTCTCGGTCAAGGCCAAGTCTCCATCATCGTCGATAGCCCTCTTTCGTTTATTACTCGTTGTATAGACGGGACTGCTATCCAGTAATGGTGGGAGGCTGTACTCGGTTTCACTCTCTTCGTCTACATCACTTTCTGAGCTCTCGTCATCATCATCATATTCGTATTCGGATCCATCAGAGTCACCGTCTTCGCCGCCTGGAGGGCGGATCTCGAGATCTTCAATGGCAGGCTCAGCGGCTTGAGAATGATGGATTGAGTCGCGTGGGGTATTAGATATCAGGGAACTCAAAGGCTTTCTATTACCTAATCTTCGCTTCAGTGGGGTATCAAGTAATGAGATGGAGGCCAGCTTGCCATCTAAGTGTTCAAGCTTTTCCTCTTTTGGGGGAGGGCCGAAAAACCTCCCACCTTCCATATACTTCTTATCGGCCACCTCCACTCCAGGAAGAAAGACCAATGGACTGTAGATGCTCTGCCTCCTTGAATTTGCCAAGTCATCCACAGTCAGGTGGGCCTGGGGCGGGTTGAAAGGAGACGGGTTGAGCTGTGGAGGGTTCCATGTGGTTTGGGTCTTTGCATACTGTGGTAGCAATAGCTTCATAGCTCTTTGCGGGCTCAGAGGTGGTGTCCGAATGTGCTTTATAATCTCAGCATGAGGATCTACCCTGAGTACAGCACCCTCCCGGAGGCCGGCGGAGGTTGAAGAAGGAAGTTCCAGTTTTGATAACATAGGTGTCGTAATATTTATGTCCAATTCTGTCGTTCCATCAATTCGGTCCATCCCTCCAAAATCCAAACTTTGCAAAGAGTTCATCGGGTTAGAGTGGTTACTCATGTTAATCATGTCAGAAACAACCAAAGACCCCTCGACGTCCCTTAGTGTGTCTGTGCCAACGCCTCCACCAACATGGTGCATGTCTCCAAGCCCAATCCCACCATCAAGTGTGTCTCCAAAATCGGGCTCATCAAAAAAGTCAAAATCCTTATCTGTGACCTCCGCACCGAATATATCGTCATCACCGTCCACAAGATCATCTCCCAAGAAGTCTGTTATTCCGGCCAGTCCATCTGTAGCACCAGCCTTTGCCACGCCACCAGCTTCGCCCAGTGACATTGGGTCTCCAGTTTCAGTCCAGTCTAGATCCATATCGCTGCTGAGAGTTAGTGGCAGCGTGCCATCAGTGGAAATTGCTGATACAGGCTCAGGAGGGAGAATTTCCTTGGGTCCACCTGTCGTTGCTATGGTTGCAGGTACTTGTCCATCAGGAGGAGTAGAGTACACCCCGGATACACTTCCTATAATAGCAGCTGCATCTCTTTTGATTTCGCCCACCTCCCTCCTCAACTCTTTCTCTTTTCCAAGGAGCTCCTCGGCCTTGCGCTTCAGAGATTCAGCCTCCACAGCTTTCTGTTTCTCCTTCTCTCTCTCTTCTCTCCGCTGTTTGAGAGTCTGCTTTCTCTGTTCCGCAGTCATCTTCCACTTCTCGACGAAGTCTATGGGGTCCAGCACATTGGGGCTAAACCATGTAGCCCCTGGGTCATCGAGGGCTGATATTTCGCCTTGCAGTGTTGAAGTGTGGCCTCCCAAAGCTAAGTATTCGAAGTCTGCGAATAGATCATGGCTTAAGGTCGTCACTTCTGCCGCTCGGTCATTTCCTGGTTCACCCGGCGACTCTTGCCCTGGCTGTTTTGGATCCGAGGACTCGAATTGGACGGAGATACCTTGGCTTGAATTGGGGAGAGGGCCATAGTCCCCTTCGCTAAGTCTGATGAAACACAACGCAATCGGCCACACGATAGTTTGGAGTTGACCTTCCCCGGCTTCGTTATCTAACCATACCTCTACCCTAGCCCATTCCTCCTCGCCCGCACGAAGTCCTACACCTCGCTCCAGTAGATATTGCCGAACTTCACCCGCCCATTTTCTTTCATCTGCCCCCATTGCTGTGGGTGCGTTAGGAGCTGAAGAAACCAATCCTTGTATCCTACCAACCCTCCCCCAAGGTGCTATCCATGCATCTCGCCCAACCACATGCAGGTGAGAAGCACCACCAGTATTAGAAAGTGATGCGAGGCTCCCAAGCCCATCCACTCTTCTTCCAGTAGGAATAATACAAAGGGTACCTGAACTAGTCAGATAGCCCGAAACGGAGAACATCATGATTCCGCCTCTCCCATGACTTTCAGTCCTCCCATCATTGCGCATCTGTGCAGAAGATGGGGGGGTTGGTAAAGAAAAACTGCTAACTGTCGGACTAGTTGATATTGGAGTATATTTGCTGTGTATCTGGATAAGGGTGGTAATATTCAGTGGAATCCATTGCTTATCTCCATCTTCTAATGATGATTTTGAAATGCCGTAAGACACTGTTGATAATACCGATGCAATAAAATGCTTGTAAACCACATGTGGCGGGTCTAGTGATGTGGATCCTGGTGACTGTACCTTATCCCCGTCGGTCAAATCAATAGCATTCGATAGACCCCCGAGAACTTCCCCATTAGCTGATTTCCCAGTGCTAGCCAGATAACTTGTCCGCAATATGCCTTCTCTTGACTCTCTTAGGCCCCAATCTGGGGGGAATTTAACTCCCCAACCTTGCTCCGATTTATGGCGTATATCTACCTCCACTCCAGTCATAGTTGTATCATCACTTGTCACAGCACCTTGTGCAGCAACGCCGATATTGATATCAAATACCCACAATTCCCCATTAGATAACTCCGATATACCTAAGACACCCTTCTCCCGGAGATGTTTTTCTCCTCGCCTTAAAGCCGAAATATTAGGTCGTGGTATGGTCTGAGCACTGGGTGGAGCCTCGTGTGCTGGATTAAGTCTGCGGTTTGTTGGTATGTAAACATGGTACGGTATATGGGATAAACCATCCTGTCATAGTTACTAGTTATTAGCATTGTGGAGTCAGACGAGAGAGGGGTTCACGCAAAAGATTAGCGGTGCGAACGGCTGATCAGAGTGGGGCCAGGCTGTGGCTTCTCCGGAGCACATATACCGACTAGTCAGGGCAGTTAACTTGGTTGCGGGCATGGAGAAAGAACGGGACAAGGATATGCCAGGGACTCGTGCCAGATGAACTTACTATCTTCAAGACGTTGGTCAGACAACTCTCTGGAGATTCCATTCTTGCTTAGGAGTCGTGTATGGTTTGTGTAGTCTAGGTTGTGGAGAATGACGACTCCCGTGAGACAATTTGTCTCCAGGTGGATCGATGTCACAGCTATCCTAGCCCAATCGCGTGTGTCGGCCCAAAGACAAAATAGCTGTAAGATGGCTTCTGGGTCGCAATTTGCCTATGCCAGTGGTGAGTTAAGCTGATATTGCGATGTCCTCGCTCACAATGATGTCCTCGCTCACAATGATGTCCTCGCTCACAACGAGGCTCAAGCCGCCGCAATTGAATATCTTCTCCCCTGTGGACTGTGAAATGTAATGTCGTGCAATATCTCAGTATTGATTGAGGAGTCTGACATCGTGTAGCTGAAGGGCACTGGTCGGAAACGACACCGTTGGATCTGCTGTTCCGTAGCCAGCAGTTTGTCGATATTGCACCAGACCTGGCCCCTGCTGTCGCTGCTCCCGTAGTCCAATGGAGATGAAGTTGGCTATTGCCTTCTTGGCTCCACGCCCTCACCGGCCGGGTTTTGCTGCCCTCTCTCTCCTTCCCAACCGTGTCCACACTGTGCACTTTGCGGGCAATGCTTGGAGCTTGCGCGAACAGCTCCTTGGACGCCTGCAGCTGACTACTTGACTCTTTTGCGGGATGCAGCGGTGAGAAGTGTATCCGCAAGCTGGGCTAGATGCATCTGCACTCTATTGCTTAGCAATGCTCAAGTAGCGATTACTTCTGGCCCCATAGGTAGCCTTTTCGTGCACTGGTTAGGATACCGCATAGAAGAAGGCCTCCCCCGGCAGCCTAAACAGAATCCCTTGCTATGGTGGAAAAACAGGGAGCCTCCATTCTCAGATTAAGTGGTAGGTACCGGCACCCATGTGTGGACACTGTATGTGATGCTGGAACTTAAGTACTGTATATGTACTGTACATAGGTACTCCGTACATACATACTTACCTATAGTAATAATAGTCTTATTCCAATCCCCTAGGTATCGAGCCTTTGTCGAGAACATGCCCTGACTCATGCTGAGATAATACGCTCTGGGGCTCTTTTGAGGGTCTGGGCGCGACCACTACAAGCGAAGTTATGTAGAGTACATACTCCAAATGGTGCCCGCCAGACTACCACAGGTACCGGTAGGCGGAGTACCATAAGCAGATAACTGCTGGACGGGAGTTTATTTCTAAAGGGTAGACTATCCCGAGATTACAGCCTAGTGCCCACTAGCTAGCTCAAGCCTCGGAGCACCGGGTGCTCGTGTTCCGGCCCCAGTACCTACGGTAGCGGGTGTGATTGGGATACTATTTGCTATCTCCCAACCAGACTAGCTGTTCTAGTAACAGAGCACTCACGTGATGAGCAGCTGAAAGAAGTTTGGCGCCCCCCAGAATGTTAAATTCAATATAAATTAGGATGGTAGTCTGGCTGGATGGCCAAAAGTAGCAATGACATGGTTGGCACGACCCTCCTCCGAAGGAGGGCAATGACATAGTAGGAAAGCCTACAGTTTAGTATGATACGGTAGAACGAGGGGAGTTCACTCAGAGCAAAGGTCAACCCAAGTCTAGGGAGTCTGAAGTGATTGAGTAGAGTGCTGCTATGCTGCTATACGACAATGATGGTGAGGATGATGAGGATGGTAAGGAGCAGGGAGAAGGCCAACTTGTCCCCCCGAACTTCCCACCTACCCAACTGGGATTTAGCGCGTCACAGTACCACCTGGATACAATCTTCAGTTAGAGAATGCAGGTACCACGGGGTGAATCAGGGGAGTGTTTCAAGGCTGAGCAAATCTTGATGCCATTGGGAAGTACTGGTATCGATTGCATACATGTCAGGCGGTGAAATTTGTAGAGGACACACGTGACTGACGCACTTTTCGGTGGCACCGCCTCCGCTGTCAAAATCCGAGCATAGGCCATTAATCTGCTCATATGTAGTAAAACTGCTACCTACTACGAAAGGGAGAGGTCCAAACAATTTGACCGGGCATCTTGTTCGTCATGGTAGCTGTGTAAGCAGCCACTTCGCGGTTCTTACTACGTCTGAATGGTGCACGGTGAAGGCTCACTTGAATTCGCAAGTGGAGAAAGAGTATATTGAGCTATCCTGACTGTACGTACGCTCGAAATGCTGAAGAGGAAAGAAAAAAAAAACAATTCACAGCAAACATGACCCAATATAGGTATACCTTGCAATTTTTTTCTTCTTCACCATCACTCCACGCTAACCAGGTTAACTATTCCAGCAAATTATAGGGTAAGGTTTATTGGCAGCCTCCGGAAGTATGTCTCGAGTTCCCAAGCTTTGAACCTGAATATGTTTAGGATTGATATCTCAACCTAATTACCTTTTTTGGCACGTATTCGACTGTGCATCAAACCTCAGGCTCTACCTAAAATGGTCTTGAAAATGGTATTGGCTGACTTCCTACTACCTAAGTGGCCAGAGTGAGTCGAACTGTCTCACCTTTGCTATATGCAACACATTAGAGGAGGAGCTCCGAAAGAGGAAAAGAACGGGTTGGCGAGAATACGCACTAAATATTTTATACTTGAGTAGTAGTTACCCTCAAACCTGTTCAACCTCAAGAGTAAATCCAACCAATCACCATACATTGGCACTCGAAAAGAAGCGTCTCCCCGTGGTTATTAATCTTAAAGGGTATCTACTCTGGCGACATAAGTGCCACAATTTATTGCCGGGGTGTGGTTTGGAATTTTTACCTTGCCACTCTCGGGGGTGGAAGTACTTAATGTCTCTCCAGACACTCCCCTGCTCGGAAATAAAAAGTACAATAAGGATCTTATATAGTCTCTTACTCGTGAAACCGGACTACGCCTACTTTGGTCTGGTTGCGGTTACTTAGACGAGAGGCTGGTGCCGCCAGACTAGGTACCCGTGCAACCGGACTAGGTACCGGACTTGGAGGTTGTCGCCCAAGGCTAGACTGGTTGCAGCCCAAGGCCTAGTCTGGTACCCCGAATTTCACCTGACTGGCAATATTAAAGATATGTCAGTAGTTGAACAAGCTAGGTACAGTACCTTTCTGAACTGGCAATCGCACGTAATATATTGATCTACTCAAGTTTTGAAAGACCTAGCAGAGATGAATGAATACATGGCGCAATGGGGCACTTCTAGGTAGGTACTTGGCAGGCATCTTGGGAATATATTTGTGGCTGGCTTCGCATTGCGGGCGTGGCGTTCCACCCATGACGTGACTCAACGAGTGGAGGTCAACCAAAAATTAGTGACCAGGATCCGGCGCTGATATCAAGCCACCCATCCATTCAGTTTTTGATATGTGCGCCGCAGTATGAGTACAGCAGTCCAGTGTAGTAGACTTGGTTGGGCACAATCCTGCCAGACTACTGGTATCAACGACTGATTCCTATGGTGGGGCTTCCGTAGTTGGCGAGGCAGTCCCACACTGATTCTTATCCCATAGTGAACAAAGACCCCTCTCCTAATACCCTTCATGTCACAGTGGTGTCACTCGTGGTGGTCAGCTGCACTCTGGGTGGAGGGATGGTAACTGACCCCTTCAGTTTTTTTTCTGCGTCTGCGGCTTCTTCCCTTCAACCTGGGTCAGGGACATCTTCTAATAAGGTCCAATTAGCCGTTTGCGTCAGATCCTTCGTGGGTCTGAGCCACAGTCACTGGTATGTCTACCCAAACAGTATGGCTCTCTAAAACCGCTGCCTTTCCATTGCTCATTGTCATCAATTTTAATAATGAGAATGCGAATCATGACTTTAGTGTTGTACCAATCAGGGACCGGCAATTGCCTTTCTATCCTGAAATTGCGGCGGCGGGTCTAGCTCCTCGGTTCCAGCTCCTCGGTTCCAGCTCCTTTGAGTCTTAGGGACTTTGAGACAAGGGAGGCTCGTTCTGATGCAAGAATATCTATACCTTTGCACCCATGGACTGTCTACCTCGTCATACTGGCACACCTTGCTCTTCATCATGTTTTGCAATGGAGCCCCACAGTGCACCTCCCGAGTTAGCAGCTGGAATTTACGATAGAGCTTGTGAGCAAGCTTTCCCCGCTGGCAGTGGTAGCGACAAAACAGACTTGGGCCTGGGGATGTCACAGCCAGGGCTGGATTATGGAGTCTTATCTTCTGATGCATTGAGCCGTGTATATCCAATTCGGTCAGTGATAGAGATAGACCATAGCATTTCGTCATCATCAAACGACCAGCAAACATCAAGAGAACGTGGTGGGATTGCAGGGGGAGGATCTACATCGATATCTGGACAGCTAGGTTATAGATGGGGAGACTCTGGTTGGACAACCAAGATCCAGCAGGCCGATGACAATATTGAAGCACCATATATAACAACTCGCTTCACGCATAGAATAACACAGGATGGGTATATGGTTATGACTGGAGTTGCAGGAGCAGAAAACCTGCAAAGATGTGAAGTTAGTTCGACTTCATTTCGACTGAGAGGTCAAAAGGCTGATGGACATTTTCATGGCTTTTAGGATGAGCCCATTCACACACCTGGAGCGGTGCAGGGTTTTGGTGCATTAGTGGTATTAAATGAACTGGTTGACCACACCCTTAAAGTCAGAATAGCGAGTGAGGTTCGTCTTGCTGTTCCGAGTAGTCCATGATTATCGCCTATCTAATATTCGCTTTTTCTGTTAGAATTCTAAGGAAATCATTGGTTACTCACCGTCACACCTTTTTGCTCTGAATGACTTCCGCGAAGTTCTGTCTAAAGAACAGATTAAGGAGTTTTACGAGAATCTGGAATTTGTTCGTGGTGGTAGCAAACCTGACCCAGAGGTGTTTTCACTTCCCATTATCGCCCCAGATACCACAGTCATCAAATTGTGGTGTGCTTTGTCTATCCACCAAACCAACAAAGATATGATTTTGTGTGAATTCGAGCTTGAGGAGGATCTTAAATTCCCTATTACCCCTCTTGAGGACAGTTCATCCTCTGCTCCAGCGGATACCCTCAGGAGTACCCCACACCAAGCAGATATCGCAGAGTCGACCCAAATTGTCTCAAAACCGCTCCACATCCTCCAGCAGACCAGGCAGATAAGAGGTGAGATTGCAGCTCTAAATGTCTACAGGTTGACGAGCCAGATACAAGAACAGTTTGGGGCTGCGGAGTCTATGGACCAATTGATGAAGGTCGTCGCAGGTATAGTAAAAGAGTTGACTAAGTTTCATCGGGTTATGATTTATCAATTTGATTCCTCATGGAATGGAAAAGTCATGACGGAGTTGGTAGATCTAACGAAAACCAAGGACCTATATAAAGGTCTCCATTTCCCAGCCAGTGATATACCCAAACAAGCCAGGGTCCTCTACCAAGTCAATAAAGTCCGCTTGCTGTACGACCGCGAGCTCTGTACCGCTCGCCTGGTGTGCAAAAGTGCAAAGGACTTGAAAGTCCCTCTGGATATGACGCATTCCTACCTCCGGGCTATGTCACCAATTCACCTGAAGTACTTGGAAAACATGGGTGTGCGGGCCTCGATGTCCATATCAATAATGTCTCATGGAAACTTATGGGGTCTAATATCTTGCCATACATATGGCTCCTACGGGATGAGAGTCACATTCCCGTTTCGGAAAATGTGTATGATTATTGGGGAGGTGGCCTCCAGGAATGTGGAAAGACTCACTGACACAAGCAAGCTACAGGCCAGGAAGTTAATTAACACTGTACCAACTGAGCAAGTCCCTTCGGGATATATTGTGGCATCTTCTGAAGATCTCCTTAAACTTTTTCACGCCGATTTTGGAATATTGTCAATCAACCATGAGACGAAAATTATGGGAAGAATGATAGCATCCCAAGAGGCACTGGCTTTATTGGAGTATCTCCGGGTAAAGCGGTTCAAGTCTGTTGTGGCATGTCAGCATATAACGGGCGACTATCCGGATTTGAAATATCCCCCTGGTTTTCAAACACTTGGGGGATTTTTACTTGTCCCGCTTTGTGGGGAGGGCACGGATTTCATTGTCTTCCTCAAAAAATGGCAACTGGAGCATGTGCATTGGGCGGGTAATCCACACAAGGGACTAGATGTTACAGGGCACCTAATGCCAAGGAAAAGTTTCAAGCTTTGGGTCGAGACGGTAAAGGGGAAGTGTAGCGAATGGACTGAGGATCAGGGTAATTTGGCTTTACATTGGGTACATTGATTTGTTTGCTAATATGCATCTTAGTGGAGACCGCTGCTGTGCTTTGCCTGGTTTATGGTAAATTCATTGAAGTTTGGCGCCGGAAGGAGGCAGTGATTCAAACCAGCCAAATGACCAAGATTTTACTTGCTAATGCTTCCCATGAATGTTGGTTACGTCCACCTTATTTTTTTTTCTGCTTCAGCCCCTAACTAGAGAAATACAGTGCGAACCCCGCTTAATGCCATCATAAACTTTATGGAGATTGCTTTGGAGGGTCCTCTGGATAAAGAAACAAGAGAAAATCTTTCCCAGTCCCATGTCGCGTCGAAAAGCCTTATTTACGCCATCAACGACCTCCTAGACCTGACACGAACCGAACAAGGACAGGATCTGGTAAAGGAAGAAGAGTTCGACCTTATCCAGACGGCTCGCGAGACCGTCAATGCTTTTAATGGGGACATTGTGAAGAAAGGCTTGATGGTTGATGTTCTTGTCTCACCAAACTTCCCAGCGGTGGTTACAGGTGACGAGCTGCTAATGAGACAATGTATAAGTAATTTGTTGTCAAATGCCGTCAAGTATACAGATCAAGGAGGTATTGCGGTGGAACTTCGAATTGTTGGTATCCCAGAGGCTGGAAAGGTCGACGTAGAGATTGTAGTACAGGATACAGGCATAGGTATGAGTGCTGAAGACATGGATATCCTGTTTCGGCAGCTGGAGCAAGTTCAGATCGATGATGAGTTGTCATTGAAGGCCCAAGATGATGAAGCCGGTGGGGGATACATATTGACGAAGTCTTCCACGAAGAAACTACTTGGTTTGGGAATTGCTAAAGTTGGCCGGATTATACAAACAATTGGCGGGCAGCTTCGGGTTACCTCGGGAAAGGGCAAAGGCTCGCGGTTTACCATGCAAATACCACTTTCTTTACCTATCAGCCTTCTGGGAAGTCATGGGGCACCGCGGCTATTGCCACGGAAGGCAAAGTCAGAAAAAGGCTTGGAGGTCACGCTTGTGGACTATAATAAACCAAAACAGTTTACGAGACAGACGCAGAGACTGCAGTCGACTAGGGGAGCAGGTTATGAAAACCCTCTGATACCAAGACATTACTCTGCTTCGGAACTCGATGGATTGGCCAGTGTGAGGCAGAATATCGTCCCGGGAGTGGTGACACCCTCTGGTGGGTACTTCTCTGCGGTGGCGGGTGGAGACAGTTTAGAGCAGGGCGGAGCGGGGCTTTTGATGCCTCCTGAGGTATTGAAGCGAGCATCACAGCCTAATCCACCGAGAGTGCCGGGGATTTTGGATTTGCAAAAAGAGGGGGCCGAGGTGGCAGCAGCCCCTTCTAACGCTAGTGCAACCACCGCTGTAAACCATAAGATACAAACTGCAGTGAAGGAGGCTTCTCCTACCAACAAGCAGTCCATAGAGAAGGAAAGTGACAGAAAACCCCTTTCCGTTTTAGTCGCCGAGGACAATCCGATCAACAGTCTCATTATTAGGAAGCGGTTGGAAAAACTGGGGTACAGCGTTAAGCTCACAGTGAATGGTCAGCAATGCGCTGATGCTTTCAAGGTTGGTCGGGGCAGGTACGATCTCGTCCTTATGGATATGCAGGTAAGTGGTGCCTTCTACTTGCCCTCAATCGTAAGACTTCGGCGGATTAACTGCTCGCACAGATGCCTATTATGGATGGCGGGGCTGCAACAGCTCTCATCCGCCAGATCGAAATATCGAGGCAGAGTCGCTGCCGCTCAGGCCAACCTCGCGATGATCTGTGCCGACGCGATAAAAGCCGAATTCCAATATTTGCCATCTCAGCATCACTGATAGAGAGCAAAAAACAGGAGTACATGGAAACAGGGTTTGACGGCTGGCTGTTGAAACCGGTTGATTTCAAGAGGCTTCAGCTCCTGATACAGGGGATTGAGGATGAGGAGTTGCGGAAACAGGAAAAATACACGCCGGGGAAATGGGGTATAGGGGGTTGGTTTATCCGGGATTCGGGTGAAACCAGTGATGGCGGTGGCAGTAAGGTGCACTATGCGAGTCTTGGTAAAAGGGTGAGCATAATGCCAGGTGGCTGGCCAGAGCCTGAATTGGACGGGGGTCACTCAAGAGATGATATAGTAGAATGCTATTGGGATGAAGATAAATGCAGGCCGGTACTGCTACAAGAGGATGTATTGTCGGAGTTCTCCAGGTTTGGTAGTGGGTTTTGGGGGGGGATCAGGGTTTTTTTTGAGTTTTGGTTGGGGGTGAGGGGATGGACTCACCCATAACAGTTCTGAACTACCGAATTCAGCCATATACCATCACATACAAACTCGCCGTTGTCTTGATTAATCTCTTGTGTTTGATTTCATTTTACTACTTTATTATAGACGCCCTTCAGGCTGAGTGCGGTCTGTGTTCATTCATCTCGCTCTCCCACGTACTTCAGGAGTCCCAAAACCGAAAGTATATCCGCGACTAACACCATTATAACCTCTATTTTACCAAGGATATAATATAGAGGCTGGGCACGAGAACAATTATAACCCTGAGTCTATGGATAAGTGATTTACACTAGGGGATGGATCTATGCAACATTCAACAAAACAAATTCAATATCTCCAGCCATTGCCACCTCTACTTCCCCAGCATAGGACAGTTCTTTCCTTGCTGGGGTTCTCTTTACCAGCGCTGTCATCTACGAGTATTTTTGAATTTCATATCAACGGGTGGCAGGTTACCCTGAGCCCAACTCCACTTTTTTGTAATGATAGATTTACGTACTTGGGCAAGCAATTTTTTGGTGCCCAGACTCTTAGTATCAATCAAAATTGTCTTGACAGGTACTTTGTGGATATATCAATGATGACTTCCAGCATGTGGCCCATATACCAAGAACAACTCCAGTTCATTTCCGCTCTTGCTCAGGACACTCCCCGCAGCTGCAAGCTCATGTGTCACCTAAGATACAAATGTAAGTGTAAATACTCTGCTGATAGATCTGAAAGCATGAAAATAGAAACATCATTGAGGATGCACAAGACTATTTAATTCGTAAAATTTACCAAGTTGATATGTCAGAGGCATCACTATCATCACGTGGTCACGACAAATATATCAGGAGCAGAAACCTAGGAAGGAAAAAACACAGGCCTGGGAATCGAGTTGCTGTTGCTGTATTACCTGGCAGGGCAGGAGGGTAAAACTAGAGAAATCTGGCTCCCATATTCCTACCAGCAGCGGTGAGTAAAGGCACAGGTCTTTCTACTTGCGCATCATTTCATTGACTAAGCCTCATTTGGCAAAAATCTTGTACGACTATAGGGGAATGGTCAGTACCGCTTGCTATGGTACAATTAGGGCATCCGCTTGCGGTTTCTCCTGTGCATCCATGTTTCTATACTATCACAACGCATTGGGTCTTTAAGTCTCCAAGCCTGGGCTGAAGCATCTTGATCGCGATTAGTCTCCTTACCACTCTTACATGGCTGCTTGTTTCCCGCCACTGTGAACCAAATCGTCCATCTTTTCCTACAGTGCTATAGTCAATTGAAGCACTATTCCTCTGATCATTGATTCAGTTGACTGGTCGAGTGTAGTACTTTTTTGCACAACGTAGCTGTGTGAGTGCCGCTGCAGCACCTGCACCTGGGGGAGGGGGAATAGCAATGGCTCATGGGAGTATTCGACAAGAAGGTGGATTTTTTTTTTAAAGGAATAATTAATCACAATCAGCCTAACAAGACTATGGCGATGGACTGCAGCTCCCAGGTCGTCCCAGGTGGCCACTCTCAACCTCACGGGCCAGTCCCTGCCCTCCTCTACACAAATTCTACGAACACTAACTCGACTTCCCCCATCCCACGCAATGAATTCTACCACCTTCTCGCACCATTCCTCATCGTCCCATATCTGCTCCGCTGACCGGCCAACTCCATCTCCCACCAGGGACATTGCTGGAGATACACCGCATTCTGGACTTTCCATCCGCCACAAACGCATTGCGGGTCTTCCACCTTCCCTATCCCCCAAAGCCATTGTCTCTGAGGGCCTTGCCCGTTATTATGTAGATTAAGCCTCTGATCGCTTTCGTAGACCACCGCAAGTGTGCTGGGGCCTTAGGATGCAAGGGGTGTGCTTGCCGTATTCCCGCTGGTGTCACGATGTCCGGTTTTTGCATGCGCCACCCCATCTCCACTTCCATCTTCGCTCTCCTGTCTGCCTCCTCATTCCTCACCTCTCCACTATGGCCCTTCACCCACATCAGCACTCCCGACCTCTCCTGCATCTGTTTTTTCAAAGCCTCTTCAATCCATGACTGCGGATCCTCATATTGCAGATTCCAGGTTCTTCGCAAGACTCCCTGGCTGTCCAGGGCCACACAATCGACGCCTTCCCATGCCAGCTTCACTCCCAGCGCCTCCGCATCCGCCACGGTCGCCATCGTACCCAGGAACATCCCTCGCCCTCGTAGCCCCCGCGGCTCTCTCCTCGCTCCTGCTGCCATCTGCCCACCCCCGCCACGAGCTCCTTAGAAGGTGGATTTGCATGCACGTTGGATCCATTTATTGCATTGAGGAGGAGCCTTCTGACTTGTTGTCATTAGTTTTTTGAGCATTTTCGAGGCCCGTTGCTGGTTCCGAACTCTTAGTCTTTGCCTACAAACGGGAGGTGGTCAGTGTATATGCCCAAAGAGATTCCTGGGGGCGCCCTTGTCAACACGCCCTGTGGCCGTGATTCTGCTTCCGGCTTGCCAGGCGTTCAGGAGTATCTACCAGTGGCATTACTAAGGACACGTACTGGTAGGACTGAAGAGGGAGGCTCCACACGACATCTGACAGGCTTGCCCACCCGCACTGACGGTGCAAAGCCTAACTTCCGAAGTGCTCTATGCTGGCAGTGGGGAAGCACATGGGCGAGGGCTGCATTTAGTGATGCGGCAAGCCCAGAGAGTCCGGCGCATCGATACGTAAACATCGTAAAGATCACTTGAAATTTCAGGTAGGGATCAATGATTTGTAGGCTATCCTACAGCTCTCTACGCTGTGGGCATGAGCCCTCATACGTAGACTACATGATCCCCAACGCCGCGCCCCAAGACTGCGGGCGGTGCATTCAGGAAGCGGGGACCATGAACTGAGAGGTTTGGGCTGTATTTGCATAACACGCAAGGCTGCTCTATAAGTTTTCCTATCACTAATCCGCCTCTTGCGCCAGTTGGGTTTAAGAATACGAGGTTGCGAGGAGAGAAATGGTACTAATCTGCGGGGACAAGTGAGAATAAAGATATATTCGAGCATTATTAGTGATCGCTGTAGGCTAGGCTATGGAACTATCGTGGTGTAAGTAGGTAGTGATCGTGTGAGGGCGCCCTGCTCGGTGTACAAAATTTGGAGGCATGTCTGGGAAATACATGTACCCTCGCACCCATGCATACTGACTAGCAGGATACTAACTGGTGAAGGTATCCCAATGCAGGTAAAAATTGGTGACCGACAAAGGATATAAGCGGGGAATTGTTGCATATATTTAGAGCTCCGCCTATTAGAGTGCAAGAAGAATAACTTACTTCCTACGGGTTCTGGGGCAGGTAGGTTATATTGAAGGAATATCAAATAGCTGACATGTATATTAGAATGGTGTCTCCGATAATGCTGGTATTGTGCCCCTTGGAATGGGGCACTGAGTGCTATTTGACGGCGCGGAGTGTTGGGTTTATAACCCCTAACATTGACATAAGTATTTTGGGCCCTATACCCTGGTCCAGTAGTAGGGCGTCGCGCGATAGTCGACCACACGGACAACAAATGTTTACACCAACGCTATGGAATCTAAAAGCAAACGCTACTTATGTATGGATACCGTATGGGAGGAAGAGGCGGCTCTGCTTCAAGCAGTTTGAAACAGACGAGTATAAATTTAGGTGGCAATGGAACCAGTGTAGAATAGTCTATTCCTTGTTTATTTCCGAGCAATGGAATCAGATAGGCATGACATTTGTGGAGATTTTTTTTTATATTCTGGTCCTTTACGGAGGTGGAGCAGTTCAAGCCTAAGCTCAATGGATCTCAACTACCAGTATGGCGATGGGCAGTTACTGCAGGTAATATATATGGCTGTCACCAACAGTGGGTGCGGGCTGGGATTGCCCTTGCTGGAGTGGCTCGTTTACACCCCTGTCCTGTAGATCATCCCTCAAGCGCACTGAACTGGGCATTATTCTTGGATCTCAACTGCACAAAGTACCTCATTAATTCCAATTGCTATGGCCAATCAAAGCCACAATCATCCTCTCCTCTAACAAAAGCATATTTTGCTGCTCGCCCCACCTCTGGGTCGTCTACATTGGGCGATGTTGGTGCTGGTGGTTGGTAGGCCAGCAGTGTCGCAGATTGATTCAGACCCTAGAATAGCCTGGTTTCAGAGTTCGATGGCGGTTACATGACTCCTGAAATAACGTGCACCGGCCGTTTTCTATAAAATATTGGTTATCCGCGACCATCTTCGTAGGTCAACATCCGAGAAGCTTAACTGACTTTGTCTTCTCTCACAATCTTCTTTGAGATTCTTCAATTCATTCTTCAAAATATGTTGCAATCTCAGGCTGTTTTCTTCTTTTGGGTATCGTTCCTTACACTGGTTTCTGCAAGAGCCGTAGACCGACGACAGCTTACTTCAAGTGCCTCATTCAACCCTTCAACTGTCACCGGCCTTCGTACAACCACTTCTATTTCTGTCAGCGAGTCGCCTGCAACCAGAAGTCCCATAACGACCACAGCAAGCCGGACCGCCACGAAATCAGTGTCGTCAACACCAACCGCTACACCAACAAATGACCCCGACAACTTCGATGATCAGGGAGAGTACATTCCACCACCACCGCGCGATGAGACATATTTCGAAAACGAGGGAGCAGGCGGAAAATCAACTGGTTTCATCAATGTCTCCATCGGCGCGCAAGCTGGAATAATAATTGCAATCGTTCTTGTCGGTCTTGCAATCATGGGTGGCTGTATATGGTTTTGGAAGAAGAAGCAAGCAGAATGGAAGGCAGCGCTAGAGAGAAGGAGGACACTTCGGGCCAGTCGCGTTGCTGCCGCGAAGGCTGCCGGAATTAGTACTGGCAAGAAGGGCTCGAATAAGAAAGGTGACGGGAGGAAGCCAAGTGGACTTTCGAAAGAGACGAAGGTCAGCAAAAACGGGAGCACATCAACGCTTGTCTCGGCGGAGGTGAAGCCGGTCGAGCCCGAGGTTGAACGGTCGCAGTTTGATGTTATGACACCTACGGAGAGCGAGAATCCTTCCTGGTGGAAAAAGGTCCTTCCAAAGAAGAAGTAGTTCTATCAGCTGTTTACTTCTTCTTCCACTGTGTCATTAGGGTTGGAAATTTACCTTTTACCGTACAATATGTTTTATTAACTTTTTTTTTCTTCTTCACTTGCACATATTTACTTATCTATTTTTCCTGGCACGGCAATTACTATTTTGCAGATACTCACTCATGAAAGGGAATCTTTGGGAACTTGTGGGGGATAGGTCTTCTCCATTCTTTTTTTCCTCCATTGTAGCATAATACTCATGACAATTTTTTTGGGAGGGGTATTTATATCATTTTTGTCATATTTTCATCGTTCCAATATTTCATACGTGAAGAACACCCTCATCTCGATTTCATTTCTTTTTAGGCGCTCCAATGTGGCTCATGGGGTTGGTTGGCGCTGCAAAAAAAAAGGAATTTTAAGGTTATTGTCTGGACGAATGGGTTACCGGGAAATAAAACACAACACACCACCAGAAGCAAGTGGGGTTCGTTATTTTAACTATGGTGAATAGTTACGCCTAGGCCGTTTTGTGGGAAGGGATCGTCGCACGTGTTGTTGGATGTCTATTTTTGGTGACATGTTTGTCTTCGTTGCACAAGTCTTCAGTAACTATCCTGGATTGCAGCCTCCCCCTGTTTTTTTCGCATTAAAGCCACTTGAAATTTGTATGGCACAGGGGGAACCCGCATGGGTAGGGCATTACTACAATTTTGGGGGGTTACTGGCGGGGAGATTTTGGGTCTATATATTTATTACATGTCACAGGACGAGCCACTTCAGGGTAACGGTGTGACACTGTCAGGTCATATACAATCGGACTGTACAGTACCTATTACTAGTCTCGCACCATCATCTACACTTCGTATATGAGCTACTCACGTGGCTCTTAGCTTCTCATGGGCCCATATTGTCGTAGGAATGGGTGACATGAAACATCCTCGTGAAATACAGTATCCCTACTCTTGATTAGTTTCTTCGCATTAATATCTAATATAGCAAAAATATCATCTGTATCCTAATAGCCAAAAAATACAGCCTCCACCGTCCTTGCCCCTAGCTTCCCCACTCTAGCCTTCTCTTGGACATGTGCATAACATCTACAAATACCCGTAAATATCCAAGAGACAGCTTCCGATCATATTATATTACATAAGGCGTCTTCCCTGTTGTGGCATTGGCAGTGGTACGAGCTGCATCTGGCCAGAAAACCCCAGGTATGCTTGCCATGTATAGAATGGTAGTTGGCATTTGAACAGTGCTTTGGGTTGTTCTTTCGGTCAGACCGTTCATATCAGGACAACTTGGTGGAGTCATTTCCAAAGCTTTGTAGCCATGCAAGGAATCCTGCCTCTATAAAAGTACCTTTACCATCTGTATGCAAGACAAGGATATTATTTCCACTCTGCCGTTCTTCAAACGCTTTAAAGGCGACAAAAGCACCTCTAGCCTCATTCTCTGTTCTGAGTGTATATAATCATGTGAAGCGAGAATAATTATCTATGAGCATTGTCAAGACAACTTTTATTTTGAATCTTATCACTCAAATCACAATGAACTCGTTCCAGTTTCTTAGTGGCCTTTAACATAGGCATTCTCGAACCTTTACGTTAATGCAGACATCCAGTACATTGTTAAACCACCCTCAGCTCTCGGACTGCCAGTTAGTCCTAAAGCCATATTGGGAAGCTGTTGTATACCTTTCTTGTTTAAATGTCTAAGGTAGTAATGGCATGTCTCAGTTGTTTGTATATCATGGGTACAGGCTGACATCGGAATAGCCATAATAGTATCCGTAACCCCCTCCAGGTCAATGTCTCATGTCCAACCATTACCACAATCAAAATCCCTGCCCAAGTATGTTCTATTCTTCCAAAAATCCATTCCTTCAAATACGATCTCACTTCTGATCCCCTTCTTCACCCATTTTTTCAAAGATAACAAATTGTAACCGGCGGTCAAAGTAGGGATATACAGGACATCCTCTAGGAATAGGTTCCTACTTTTCTGCATGCCATGTTCATCCCACACTATTATTAGCGGAACAGTCTCTCGGGGGAAAGGCGTACAGACTCAAAAAAAAATTTGCGAAACAGTGTAGCTATCAGCTATCTATTTCCTGTCAATACGGGAGTATTGTCAATAGGTTTCAAATGGAGAAATAGGCTCTTATTAGCTGAATAATGTGAGGAGGTACCTGAATCCCCCAACCACTTCTTCGAAGTATTTGTTGCCATCTTAGCATTTTCTAAGAAAATAATCAAAGAATCCTTGATAGATAGAACTAAATACATGTTTGAACTGAAGTGTCCTGTTGGATATCACTTGAATAAGCTGACTCAAAAGCAGCCACTGCTATATGATGTGTAGTATCTTGTCTGGAATTTTGTGTAGCGAATTCAATTCAATATTGTAACTGAGTCTGATTTCTTTTACTAGCTACTTGTTCCCTTAAAGGATGTGTAGTTACGCCCGAGACTACTTGTTGACTAGAAAATAAACCCCTTTGTCTTCCCTCACCTATTATTCGGGATGACCTTAAATGAGGAATTTTATTAAAGCAAGTTTGCCGCAAAAATGACATCTCAGTAACTTCCCAGAAGGTGTGGTTCTTGCATATGAAGATGATCTATATTGATTTGCATATCCTTGACGTGCCGGAGGCCCCCATATTGATGACAATAGGTGTCAGATTGGTGATGATTGCTGCGTAATGAACCTACTGGACGTACGTTTCAGTGGCAGGTACAGCTTTGTACCAAACAAGGAAGGTAACTAGGTAATCTGTGTGCGCAGTATACTAAGAGGAATGATATAAATGGGATGTGGGAACTAGGTTAGTAGTCATTTCAAAATGCTTAAGAGTTGCCTCATGGTTCAACACGGCATCGATGATATCCTCCATCCTTAGGTTCCCAGGCCTGGTTGTTATAGTGGTAACTACTGGTAGGTAATACTTTGGAAGGCCTCTCAAGATAGTGTTTGAGATTCTGGCAGGGTTTTCTCTACTCGGAGCTCTTGTGCCTTTGCCTTAACACTTGTGATATACTTGTCAACCAACTCAATAGGCCCCATCCTGAACAGCGCAAAATCCTGCTTCAATCTTATCACATTTGCTATCGAAGGAGCTTCATAATGACGGACAAAGATCTTCCAAGTCTCCACCATATCTATGGCTTCAGAAATAACTTGTTTCTGTTCAGGTTCACATGCCAGATAAATTTCAGCTAAACCTAGTTGTTGTCCCCTTCTCCATTGTCTCTCTTCCCCTACCATAAGTAGTTCTCCCAGAAAATCCCAAACCCCCTTTTTAATAAGCACCATCTGCATATCCAGTTTCCATGACTGATAGTTGGGACCATCGAGTTTCGCAATCACGAGCTTCAGCTGACCCTTTTCGTTTGCCATTTTCGTGGAGTGGAGAGTAAATAGTGAGGTAGCTGGGTTCGAAAAGCCGAGAAAAAATGAAAAAATGAAAAAATGCTGGCGGCTCAAACGTGACAGAGACCTATGATGATGTATTGTCCTCTTTTTGTCTTTTCTGTCCTCCGTTCGTCCCTCTCCACTCTAATGCTACAACCCAGGTGACGCAGTCGACTACCCAACATGGACGGGTCACATGACCCCGACCTGACACCTGTGACCCATCCTGACAAACCCTTCAATCTTTCGTGTTTGGAACTAAACCTTACAGCGACGAACAACGAAAAGTTTATCGGTAAGAACCGTTGTTTTGGTTAGGAGGACAGAGAGGAGAGTTCTCACTTCATCGGAGGTTGAATCTGGCAGTTGACTTGCAAACCAAGCCAACGTCCCCACACAAGCCATTTTCATCAAGCAACGTTTCAGTTTCGGAGTAGACGATGGCTTACAGAGGTATTTGCCCGTTAGATTTATCCTCATGAAGATGTGCTAATGGATTGTGTCCGTGACAGCGTTCAGCCAGTTCATTTTTACACATAAGAATGAATTGAGTATTCTTTTTACTGTGGGGGCTATGCCCACTGTTGCTGTCCTGTGGCAAGGATCATCGACCAAGTCGGAGCTTAGGAAAGAAATCACAGCTGTCAAGTCGGAGCTTAAGAAAGAAATCACAGCTGTCAAGTCGGAGCTTAAGGAAGAGATCACAGCTGTCAAGTCGGAGCTTAAGGAAGAGATCACGGGCCTAGAGGGGAGGTTGATGAAGGAGATCCGCCATATATACCCATGCTCTCACTATCGATTCCACGCTCATTCAAACCACCAATCCTGCCAAGAGGCTGACAGATTCGATCAGTGTTTAAGCTCTGGGGCCAAATAGGTCGATCAACACTTACCTTTCTGAGTATTTCGTTTTATTTTAGCTAACTCTCGGTAGAATCAGCTGTTTACGCAAACACATGATAAATCGGTCTGGGCACGAGAACAATTTGTATTATGATTTGCTGTCGGCTTTCATATCACTTTGGGTGGGCTGGTCGGTTAGGTTGCCGGCGTTGGTAGTAGATTTGATTGCGGCTTTTGCTTCGGCTCAATTGGTACACGACTAATAGAATTACTGAGCTACAAAAATTAATATTCATTTTGCATCAACCCGACTTATTCTGAATATCCATGTCGGTTGGCGGTTGTGGGAGCAGAGTCGGATTGTCGGTGGAAAAGAAGAGTTCATGTCCAGGACATTATTGTTATTAAAACGGGGGGCCCGCCGGAGGTGGGGCGCAGAGCCTGTGTGGAGAGTGCATCTACTTAGTATAATGTTTTATTATTCTTCGGGAAAATGAGCCCATACGAGCCTGAACCAAGCTCTTGTGCAAAAAATTCCTGAGATTCCTAAGCACCCCTTCTCATGTTTTTCGAAGTCCCAGTAGCCCCTGACAGCCTCCACTACCCTCAACTCTTTGCCTAACATCAATCATAGCCTGCTCCACAGCCCATTTATGCCCACAGCCACAGCGCCTGCGATTCAAGCCTTCTAATGGCCAATATAAGCTTGATTAAGAGCCCAAAGTACGTTTAAAAGCCCTAAAATCGTGGTTGTCTAGTGTTTGTAAGATATCTTTACTTTGAGCCCTCCCCGTCCCCCAGGAGGCTATCAATCAGTTCTTCATTACTAATTTAACTGCGAGGCTGCTCTTGTGGTACCTAATTCTACGCAAAGGGTACACTCTGAAGATAGTTAGAAGAATACATCATGATCTGACATCAGAGTAAAGGAGACAGGCATACCACACGACAAGCAAATCTATTAAAGAAATGAAGATACAGATTTCCATTTAAATCGTGAAGTTCACTGTTTATCGTAGTCCCTTGGCAATTATACTGTTCATAAATGTAGACTACTATCGCAACTAACACTCACGTTACCATTGGAGTCCAAAACTTCCATGAGTCTTCATCCCACTCGATATGGAAGTTGTTTGCGCCGCGTGGTTCAAGGACAGTACTAGCTCGACATTCGAAGGATCCAGCCACTTTCTCAGGCCACTCATTAATTGCAGCAGTATTTGGATACATTGCTCTCGACCTGCAGACACTGGAACCGGAGTTATGATGTTACCGAGGTCATACATTCTCAGTGGGGAGTGCTGATCACCTGCACGATAGTTAAAGATAATCCTGTGGGGTGTGTTTTCATGTGTGGGGCGAAGCACGTCGGGTCGTTCATTTGGCTGGCAGTCCGTATTGGTTTTCCTCGGGCTCGGTGGGGGTTCTATAGTGTTTCCCACCTCCACTACGGCGAGGCTCGTAGCTGTGGGATTCTGAGTCTCCATTTCCGTTAATTTCGGTGCAACCGGAGTACTCTCCGCCACAGTGCTTTCTTCCCGCTCTACAGAGCCTTAATAACATTGTCCACTCCAAACAGCTTCAGTAGGTCGATACCACTTTGGACAGCAGGTTTGTAGTCAACGGTATCCCGAATATATCTCAAGAATGTTCTCGGCATCATCCGGTAGGTGCCTTGAAGCATGAGGACAAGTAATTTGGTTTCTTTTGTCAGTGGCACAATAAACTCAGTGGTCGTGAAACTGGTATTCAGGACGAGGATGTAGCTTTTAGAGGAGTTGGAGGAGGGAGACTGAATTTCGAGAATGAAGTTCTAGATGTTATGGGGGTTCGTAGATGTGCTGAATGCAAGAATTAAAAACCACACACCTAGTTTAAGTAGTTCTGTGTGACCTTGCACCCCCTTGAACCTCCCCAACACATCTTTGCTGTGTGTGTTAATGACAGCCAAAATAACATTCCCGTTGAGCACCCTAACTTTTCAATAATACTATTAGACAACCAGACTAATTAAACTTCCTTGAGAAATGTTCTCGTGCCCAGACCAATTTATTTTTGTGTGGTAGAACTACCCTGAGATTCACACCATCTAAATTTCGATATATATATGTTCCGGCCCAGTCATCAATGAGCACTTTTGATCAGTAGCCCGGTCCAGTCGAAAAACTCATACTAATTGGACTAGACCGGGCCAGGGGTACTGAACCGGGCGAGTGAAGCAATGGAG
>Ga0307514_10001578_pt1 | contig 26965 bp, 24 predicted proteins | sample 16_EM_MG_FD_203088 | JGI IMG/M metagenome (GOLD analysis project Ga0307514, IMG submission 203088) | Populus trichocarpa ectomycorrhiza microbial communities from riparian zone in the Pacific Northwest, United States - 16_EM | ecosystem: Host-associated > Plants > Roots > Unclassified | place... | reverse complement strand
TCCCCCATCTCCTCTGATCTCTCTCTTTCTTGTGCTCAACTCTACCATCACCTAAGAACACGAAGTTAAGTCATCCCTCTCTCTCTCTCCATGCCATAATCATGAGTTAACACCGAGTACAGCATACAGCAAGTACAGCATCATCCCAAGATCGACAGTCTCCCTCTCCCAGCCAGTTTCTCATCTCTCGGCGGATGTTGTACTCAACTCTCTACATTCCCACAATTACAAGTTAACCAATGAATAGAGTCTCAGCTGCCATCGCGCTTCCCTCCAAATTGACCGCCTCCAAGTACTCCTCCAATCTCGCTCGATCATAGCCTGCAAGTGCATCTCCAAATTCGCTCTATCACGCCCTCCCAGTGCATCTCCAAACTCGATCCATCACGGCCTCCAAGTGCATCTCTCAGTTCACTCGATCTTGGCCTCCAAGTGCATCTCCAAACTCACTCGATCACAGCCTCAAAGTGCATCTCTGAGTTCACTCGATCTTGGCCTCCAAGTGCATCTCCAAACTCGCTCGGTCACGGCCTCCAAGTATATAGTTAAGGAGCGATGGTGGGTGTACGGAGATATAGGGGTAACGCAGGTGGAATGAGCGACGCGGAGTATATATTCGGGAGACCCCGGGGTAGATAGACAGCATCTCATTTTCATCTCATCTTGTCATACAACAAAAATACACACTCTATCTTTCCCAACTTTTGGTCTCACACACTCTTTCCGAGATTTCGTGGATCCATGCAATTGCGTGGATTCTCACAGCAGGGTAGTATCATATCTTCTCACCTTCTTCGTATGCTCCTCGAGCTTAATGTAGAACAAACGTGATGAGAGATTTTCGCAGCATCACCCATTGCAATCACGATGCAAGCGTGTACCCAATGAACCCATTCCGACGTATGGTCACAGTTGGCCACAACGCCAGAGTGTTTGTTTAAAATAGGGGACTGACAGAGCGAGAAGTAATGGCAAAACGGCGATCGGAGGGCGATATGCAGCGCGACAAGTAATATTGACGCCGGGCGCGGAGTAATCAGCCACCGGGGTGTTTCTGATGGCTCTGACGGAGCGTGTCCACTCTGACCCAGCAATTCCGTGAGGACGGAAATGTTTTTTGCTGATGCCGTTGACGCTCATTGTTGCGACGGGGTAACATAGATGTCGTGCACTGATGTGCCCAAAATGGTTGCCATTACTTTGTATATGAGATATTGCCATAAAGCGACACTTAGATTACCAAAGATGCAAGATCAAAAATCATTGATGGACTGTTGACGTTCATTTTCAGGATGGGGCAGCGAGCGTGTCGCTTTTGTTTTTGCCTCTACAGGCTGCCAATACCTCATCTATGGATATTTGCAACCAATCGCCACTTACATTACGCAATGTGCAAAGTCAAAATTCGTGGACGCTCCATTGACGATTATTTTCAGACTGGGGCAGTGACCATGTCGCTTTCTCTTTTGCCTATAAAGGCTGCCTATCTGTTGGTTAGGCATAACAGCAACCAAGTCAGTTTTCAATTACCATACTTACAGGACCAAAAACTGTTGACGCTCCATTGATACTTATTTTACTGTGTACTCCATTCAAAATCTGCTGCCATCGATAATTGTATTGATAATTATTTGAACTGAACGGTTGCATTTCTGACTGAATGAGACTTGACCCTTTGGCAAAGCCAAGCCCAGTAATATTCTTGCACTGGTCGCTCTCATTCTATTAAAATGTAAATATCTTGCTAAATGATTCATTTTGTCTGCTGTACTTCTGTATATCAACCAATATTCACATGCTACTGCTTACTATTGTCCCATAATATTTCTCCAAATTAAATTGTTGGTCATACTACATATAGACCCTGGTGACATATATTGATCCATTCTGTTCTATATTTTCTTGTTTTCCTTATTCCTGCTTGTGTCCATTGCATTGACCATCATCAACCACATTTCAGCAGTTTTCTTGGACTCCCATGTTGGCCGAATAAATCTGGGAACATTTGATATGGCACTCACATTCTGCTGCTCTGGGGTTTCCGTATCCTCGATGACATTATCTAGCTCTATATCAGATTCAACATCTGCCTCCCAGTCGTCTTCAAATTCATTTGGATTATCCAAGTCACCATTCCAGTGAAGTCAATTTTCGGTGTCCGAAAGGCTCTCCGGTGCACTATCCTCATCACTTCCGGCTGGATGATGGTCAATTCTTTTTATTTGGCAGACATTGAATTCTTGAGTTTGTCCTCCAGGGAGGTCCTTTGCAGACAAAGCCAGTGGCAAAGGTGATCTTTCTGACAATTTAAATGCAGCTGCAGCATCATATTGAAAGTTTGGCTAAAATGCTTCAATGATCTCTTCAGTATCTGAAATGTATCCTACAGCTGTCATCTGCATGTTTTGAGCGCGAGATTCCTTTTGTATAGCACATAGGTTTCGGCTGCCCTGCCACATCTCCAAAAAGTCATTGACCTTGGCCATTCTGTGCAATTTTCTTCCCTCTGCCACTCTCTTCATTTGCATGTCATTTTCAGATTATCTTATATCCAATGCTGGGTTATTGCATGTTAATATCCCGTTAATGGCTTGAGTAAACTGACATACTATATTATTTTCACGAATGGTATCGCCTATGGTTATTGAATGCCTCCAGCCGATAACATCTCACCCAAGGGAAAAATAGGCCTCCAATCCAACACCATGTGGTATGATACAGAATATATCGTGTGCCACATTAGAGAGATCAGCTTACTCTGAGTGCATTGCCTCTTATTGACACCACTGGTTGGTGATATCCGGCATTTAAAATATACTGCCAATCTTCATAGGGTTGGAGGGGTAATCATGAATGTTCGAATTAACTTGCCCCCAGTTCTTTAGTGATTCAGGCGGTGAATTGAAATAGAGCCTTGTGGCAGTCAATATGCATGCTGCACAATCACTTCGTCCGGGTGTTTTTTCAGCAATATTTTTACCCATCAAGTATTCTTCATCACCGCTGGACTAATCATATCGATCAAATGATGATTGACCAGATCGAGAAGGTGTTTCAAAGGGGAAGAGATTATTGCTCAGTATACTTTCGGGTTTAATAATGGGCACATGCCTAGGTTTGGAATGGTATTCATTCTACACATACTTCAGAAACGCCTCTTGGTATTGGGTAATATAAGAAGTGTTATGCTCAGAAGTAATATCCATTCCCATGTCCCACTTTCTAAACGATTGCAACTTCCAGACAGGATCAAGGATATTTGCTGAAATGGGAAGCATACCTGTCATTGGAGTAACTTTAGCAAAATATTTGGATAGCTGGTATTGCACAAACTTCACGGCAAAGTACAAGTCTTCCTTCCATTGAGTCTTCCTCTTAGCTAAGGCTCCAATAGCGCCATCCATATGATCAACCATGGTTTGATGACAGTGCTAACGTGATCGAAAGTAACTGTAAACGTTTTGACATCCATATAGTCCAGTATCTGAATGGCCTTTCTTTCTTAATATCTGCCTTCTCTTGCTGAACCACTGCGCATGTGTCTTCAACTCGCTTTCTTGGCCCAGCGGTATCTTTCCCAACATAATCTTCAATCTGTTACACATTTTCTCCATAGGTTACGAAGTGCTTTTCTTGACGTGTCTCGGCCGCAAACTTCGTGTTGGATCGCAACCTGGGCAATGCCCCAAGGGCTCAGACTCTTTCTGCTTCCAAGCCGCTGTTTCTTTCATTCGCTTGATGACGTCGTTGGGTGGACCACTCAGCCGATTTGCCATATTTGCCTGCCGGAAGTGGGGAAAAGCACTTTTTCAGAGCATTGACCATAGTAGTTTGTGTTGACTTTGTTGTTAGACTAGATGTTGGATGTTGCAAGATATGGACAAAATGGAGGCAAGCTGTGTTCTTTATGTCAAGGTTGGTACGTTGACTCATCTTGAAGAAAGCAAAATCTCCCTTTTAACTGTCAATGAATGGGAGTAGTTAGGCTAACCGTACAACATGACTTGATTGTTAGCATCAGTTTGATGTAATATCTCGGGGATTATTTGAGACAAACATCAGAAGACATCCTTTCCCTAGAACAATGTTCTATTTATATCTGACAGTCATGCGATTTCGGCTGTTGTAGATGTTAGGGGTTCCCCCTTACCAGTGGTATTGATACATGTTTGAACAAAGCAGGTACATGGGACAAATCCATAGTAATGTTCATATGCAAAACACCTACCTGCCAATACGTGAACATGTTTGTCAGTCAAGTGAACCTTAGCGGGTTTACACTTGAGCCGCGTGTTGATCAATTAGTAATGACTATGGTCACACTACGGAATTCAACTATGATGATGCAATTACGTCGCCATAACTGGAAAGTGAAAACCCTTCAGCAGTGCACATAATTATTGGCCACACCTATTAAACCTTGTCTAGCGGGACAACACATAGTTTAGTTGTGATTACGCAGAATTACGTGTGCAGTAGACGTTATTGCAATATGCAAGTACGAGGGATCTGCAAGCTCATGTGCTAAGCGGTGAGAGCACTTGCGGCACTGTCCAGTCATCGGAAAGTTGAGACCTAAGCATGCAGTGTCTAAGGGATAAATGACATTGGCTGAAGATAAGAGGCCACAAGCAAACTGGTTTATTGAGTTAGGATCATATGCATTGCAACGTCATACTCATTAAGGATACGGAGTTGACGTGTCATTATCTACGTTAGCGGAGTATCGGTTGGTTGCCGATTAAATCTCTGACGCAATGCCACATAACCAAATTAAAGGTGAGGCAATTAATAGTGAAGAGTTAGTAATACAAATTGCGATAATCACTGATAAAGAATAAGGTCGGCAGATGTTCTAGCTACCGAACAAACGAGTGGCAAGATGTCCTAGTTGAAGTCTGATCTGATACATGACTGACATAATTTAATATGGTGGATGGCCTGACAATGATCAGAAGCATAATGCTTCAAAACTACATCATATGAACACGATAACGTAAAGGAAGCGTGGCAATCAATCTAAGGGCGCATTCAGTTGAATGTAAGTCGCAACTTTGAAATTGCAATTACGGAAGGATGGAATCATGGCATGGAAGAATGGGCATGCTGAAGCAGAGAACCCCCCAACATGACTATAAAAAGGATTACATTGTCGTGGCAATCAAAGAACAAGCTCTAGCAGCGAACAGTCAGAAACCTACCAGCGAAAGAAGACCTTTATTTATTATTTAGTTTTTATGATACCTATATCTATTATAATATATTCACTTTATGTAGCAGCAGCCCCGCACAATTGAGTTACTTACGACAAATGACAATTATCTTCGAGAACAAAAATGACGTCATCATTTACGCATTGGGGAAAATTATAGCATTTGCTAGACGAGAACAATATCTATTTGTCACCAATTGCGTCCGGTGGATAGCCGGAGTTACAGAATTGGATAAAGGGTTAACTATCCATATCGATAACTTGTTGCCTTGCCAAGAATTAGAAACGCGAGCGATATCCACAACCCCTGGAGATATTGAAGGAGAGAGGGTTAGTCCGGAACCACTGTCTTCAGTAGGAGGAGGAAGGATAAACCCGTTACTTCAATCCAAATGTCAACATATGTGGCAACGAAGGAAGGATAAGTTCAACCGGAACAATAATATCTGGAGTAATCGCTTACGCAATATTCGGAAGGAGATTATTCATAATCTTAATTCAGAATAAGATGTACGGCTGTACTAGTACCTAAACTTGCTACCTAAGTACCCCCATAACAGTAGACAGCAATGTATCCCAGTTAACAAACAAACAACATTGGACGGAGTTGTTGCACATAGCAGAGTGGTGGGAAACCCCTGCAACTTGCAGCTATACGCAGCAGGATTCATTTTGAGTTTCAGGAACATGTAGGCTGCTACTTATTCCAATCCGACATGAGGCTAACTATATATTCCTCAGAACTTCCCACTTCTTTTTGTTATCATCTTCCTCTCCTATTGCACACCAGCAAATCATTGATACCCAACCACCTCAGCCGGGTGAGAGTGGATCCAAATCCAGCCAATTGGCAAGCGCTAAATCAAATACATCACTCATCGGCACAGAGCAAGAACGCAGGCACCAGTTGGTCCACCGCTATGCTGCCAATGCAGCCAGCACAATTGTAACCCAGGATGCACATTTAAAAATCATCCGTAAGACGGGAGGCAGCACGAATCAGATGCAGCATGCATTTGGACGTAAGGCTATCCATATAGATGCAAACGGGTGTTAATTGACCGTACAACGTCACGTGGGTGCACGTAGAATGCTACGTGACCAGTTTATGGGTGCCCGGATAATCCGTGAAATCCAACATCATAATGTTGGCAGCTGTGGGATTTTTGAGCACACATTACCTAACAGGCATCCCCGTGAGTGGACAAAACAGGCCCTAATCACCTTCGAGGCAGCTATGGAAGAGTATATAATTGAGGTAATCGCTGAATTTCGTTGTTAGAAGCAGCAACTAATTTCTTGTAGGTTTTCAACATGTCTGCTATTATGGTAAGGCAAGGAGGTCGGGTACAGCTGGAACAGTCTGACATGCTCCTGGTCTTGAATATGGCAAAAATGGGCAAAGGAAGGTTTTCACGTGGCACAATATAGGAAACGCAATGTCTGATTAAAAAGTCTTGTGCTGAGGTCAATGAAGATAGCAGGTGGGGTGTTGAATTTCCTGGGCATAAAAAGATGAAGGCTGCGATAGAAAGACACCCAGCTATGCTTCATCAAAACCACACTGCGAGATATGTTCATTGCCAAAATGGCACCCCAAAGAATCCGCAGGCACGGTGGAGACACAAAGGAACAGGAGCAACTCAACTGAACCGACGCAGACAGCCAACTCCAGAGTCGATGCCACCTCTGCCTGGAATGGCACCCACCGCAACTGGTAACATTTCAGGAGCTCAATCTTCCCAGATTGTCAATTTGCCTGCCGGATATGTGCATTGCCATACTTCTCTTACCTGAGCTGAATTCTTTACTCTCGATACATGTGCCCAGGATAGGCAGCATGAGACAGATATTGTTCTCAATCTGCTGACCGATGAAGAAACATCCACTGGTTAGTACACTATCTGCTGTGTCATAATGCAGCTAACATTGGTTGTGAAATCCAGAGCAGCATATTGAGTGAACCTCGAAGAGAGGATGTACATTGTTCCAATGGCATGGGATTTTGGAGATTAATATTATCTACCATTAGGGGATACTGTAAAGTATATTTTAAAGGATATATTTCTATATATAATAGAAGAACAATGTAGTGATCAAGAACACAGTAAACGAAAACACTAGAAAGGCTCCCAAAACAATGTGAATGATGGACTATGCCAAATCAAATGATTGCATATTGTGGATACACCTGTAGCACAATGAGCATCAACGGAGCGTCAAAAATTTTTAGTCGTTTATTTTGGGTATTCTGGGGAAAACAGGTTGCAACTAGTTATAAACGAAGCATTGGCTGCCATTATTGGCAAAAGAGAATGTGAATCGCTCCCTGCCCCATCTTGAAAATGGGCATCAACAGAGTGTCAACGATTGTTGGCCTTCCATCATGGTGAATCACAGCGCGATGTTGCCATTATGGTCTATATTTATCATTTTGACTATGTCTGTATGCTACAAGGCTCACGAATACTTAGTGGTAGCTCTGTAAATGAAATGAGTTGATACTGTCCCGCAAGATGTGGCGGGAATATCCCGTACGTATCTGCCGATAAAGGCTGGCATATCCTTGTTTATGGATTCTTGTGATTAAGCGCCACTCATATTGTCGAAGATGCAAGATCAAAAATTGTTGATACTCCGTTGACGCTCATTTTCAACATGGGGTTGGAAGCGTATTGCTTTCTCTTTTTGCTATAAAGGCGGCCAATACTTTGTTTATAACTGTATTTATCCTGTCGCCCCACATATTACCCATGATACATAACCAACAATCGTTGACGCTCCGTTGACGCTCCTGTTTGGGATGCAGTAGAGCGTCTGTATGTGTTTCTTTTGATCATTAAGCCAGCCAATATGTCGAAAATATTCTGTGACGTACCAATGTCAATAGTTTACAATTAACAGTAGCCAATCTGAATGTGACCATAAATGTGTAACCCGAAACACAGCAATAGAGATTGAAACTGACTGGTCGAGCCAAACCCAGCAAAACCCACAGGTTGGCAGGTACGGGTACGGGTTTTACCCGCCAAGAGTCAGCAGGTCAGGTTTTTTGACGGATTTGGAATGGCACCAACCCATTTTGGCGCTCCATGTAGGGTACACTTTGAGTGCGGTCATCATGTGGTGTTAGGGTTGAGCTGCAGAGCCGCATTCACTCTTCTTGTGTACGTGTGAAATAGATGAAAAGACAAGTCGAAATATGCATCACCAATTTGGCAGCTGCACCATAAGTCGACATACACTTTCCTCTGCACCAGGATTGGTCCAACAGGTTATGAGCCCGGTCGCATCATATTTTTGGGAATTATAAATCGGCCACTTACGGAGGAACGTGACATTTGGGGATGCATCTTGATGTGCAGCGCAGTATATTTGACGACTTTGACACGACATCCTCACAATGACTTCTACCGTCATATCGATTGTGAAGTTCAATGGCTCAAAATACAAACAATGGGCAGGGGAGATGGCGCATCTCTTGGAGCAGAAGCAGGTCTACGGTATAGTCACGGGGAAGGATGAGTGGCCTGAGAATCCGGCGGAGCAGGATGCAACCGCAGCAGAGAAATTGGCACATCGGGCTGTAGTCAAAGACTGTGTAAAACAACATGGTACTGCGTAATTGACAATTCTGCTCGACATGGAGCCACGGTTGCAGGCATCGTACATGGAGATCACGGATGTGCGGAAACTTTGGGAAAAGCTGGAGACGGCGTAAAAGGTGATGTTAAAAGTTCAATGTCTTTCAGATCCAGGAGGAGCTTTTAGGGATAAGGCTCAAGGATTGTGACGATGTGGACACATATGCTCTACGGATCGACCAGAAGGTGAAAGACTACAATCTATGTTCAGAGCAATCGACATCGTCGTTGGATGCGACAAGGACCTTGGCAAAGATGACCTAATAGGAGGACGTGTTTCATCTCCTGCACGGAATACCGAGGAATGACGATTGGCAGTTCTTTCTGGAGTTGATAATGAACAAAAACACGACAGCAATGCTCACGCCAGATGAGATTGTGATCAAGTTGGTCGAAAAGGAGGGCATGATCAAGCATGCGAATGGCCTTTGGCAGGAAGCCCTACTGTTCGCGAAAGCAAATGCCAAAGCCAACGCCAAAGGGAATGCCAAACGAAAAGGCAAAGGCAGGAAGAGCTGAAAAGGTGATGAGAGTGACGAGGATCAGGATCGCAAGGGCAAACCAACACGTTTCTATTGCCATCAGGAAGGGCATAAGGTTTCGAACTGCCTGAGCATGAAATGTGGTGATCCTCCCGTCACGATGGCAAGGACTGAGACTGCAGTGAAGGCCAAGGATGAAACCATCACTGCCAGGGGTTCCGCGGAGATTACCACTACAATTGAAAACTACTGGGTGACAGATACCCGCGGAAAAACAGCCCCATCGAAGGAGAGTTGGTACTTGGATTGTGCCTCAACCTCTCACATTTGTGGAGATGGAAGGATGTTCGCTCAGTATACGGGATTCAGCAAGAAGGACAAGGAAGAGATTTGCGATTTGTTAGGAGGGTAGCGGGGAAAGCTGTAGGACAGGGAGATGTTCGACTGAAGTTTCGCCTACCCAGAAATCGTGAGCATGAAGTAGTTGTGAGTGATGTTCTGCATGTGAAAGGAGCACACAACTCGCTCTCCCAATCAAGGCTTATGAATCGGGGACTATGGATTGTCCCTGTTAATGGCTTCGGAATCAAGATATACGCCAAAGTGCCAGCAATGGGGACTGGTAGCGGAGGTCAATGAAGTCTTGTTGCCATGGCACAACATGTTGGAAGACTATCCCGGTTCGATGTAGATGTGAAGGTCGCAGGAAAGGGTTGTTGGTCGAGACATGCATCCAGGGACAGGTGATACACAGCACCGAATGCGATTCCGAATGGGCACACCTATACTGACATCTTGGCGCCGGAGGAGCTGACCTATCCGGACATCTTGGAGCCAGAGGAGACAAAGGCACAGGATATATTGGTACCAATCGTATCGACACCCGCGATCAAGCGACCAGCAGCTGACGATAATTCCAAAGGGGGTAATTCTGGAGGAGGTAATTCTGCAGGTCAAATGAAGGATCGCATGGGTTCTAGCGATGAAAAGGATGATGAGGATGAGGATGAGGACAATCCACCGGCAGTGATCGACAAATCCAAGAAGACTTCTTTCACACGGGAATTAGCCGGCGTCGACAGGAAGCTCGGGAGAATATGGGAAGCACCTGCGAGCTCTCATCGCAGGAGCAGCCAGACTGATCATCGCCGTCGGAGGAGCGGTCGACTGCAGATCGAGAGTGCTGAAGCCGACTGACCAGTCCAGGCCAGAGCCCTTGATATTGTGCTGCGAATCAGATGTGATTTTGGAGATGGGATTTTGAGTTTTTTCGTTTCGTGGGAGAATAATTGTTTCAGAGGTTCTGCGGGCTTGATAAACCTTCGGAGGATCTCTGGGTTTGCCTGATCGGTTCGGAGGAGCTTAGCACAGTTTATCGCCTCAGGTTGTCTTAGTTTTACGGTGGTGATACCGCCCTGGAGAAATGTAGGGCAGACTTTGAGTGTGGTCATCATGTGGTGTTAGGGTTGAGCGGCAGAGCCGCATTCACTCTACTTGTGTACGTGTCAAATAGATGAAAAGACAAGTCAATATACGCATCACCAATTTGGCAGCTGCACCATAAGTCGACATACGCTTCTCTCTGCACCAGAATTGGTTCAACAGTCCAAACCTGAACCCCTGGCGAGTTACCTGCACCCGTTGCTAACACTAGCTGCATGACTAATTCACAGCTGCCTATAATGGGAAACCTCCAAGGTCGACCAAGGAATTTGTCCACACAGTCTGCAAAATTGATTATCTTGAAGTTTTCAGCTTGCGCATCTTCACAGACAATTTTCGTTATGAGCATCCCCAAGAGTGGACAACACAGGCTTTCAACACCTTCGAGGATGCTACTGAAGCATATATGGTAGAGGTAATAGCCGAATCTCATTTTTACAACCAGCAACTAATTTCTTGTAGGTGTTCAACATGTCTGCTAATATGGCAAAACAAGGAGGTCGGATACAGCTAGAACAGTCCAACAAGCACCTTGCCTTGAATATGGCCAAAATAGGCAACAGAGGGTTTTCACGCACTGGGACTGAGGAACTACAACACTTGATCAACAGACTTCAAGTTGACGTCAGAGAAGAGAGAAAGCGGGGTGTTGAGTTTCCTGGTCACAGATATGTAAAGGCTACAATAGAATGACACCCAGCGATGGTTCATGAAAATCAAATGGACGGCTGCCTTCCTTGCCAAAATGGCACACCAAAGAATGCACAGACATGTTGCAGGCCCAAAGGAGCAGGAGCACCACCACCAGATCGACTCAGACAGGTGACATCAGAACCGACACCACCTCCACCAAGAATGCCACCTGCACCATCCGGTGACATTGTGGCAGCTCATGGTTCCCAAATTAAAGGTGTGCCATCTGGATATGCATATATACATACTCCTCTTCCCAGCACTCAAATTTTCAATCTTGATGCATATGTCAAGGATTACAAGCGGAATAACGATTTTATTCCGGATTTGCTGACTGATGAAAGAATATCCACTGGTTAGCACACTATCTACTGCACGGTAATGCAGCTGATATCAATTTTGCAGATGAGAGCAGCCTATTGAGCGAACCTGCAAGTGAAGATAAGCATTGATAGAAAAGAACGGGATTTTTGAGTGTATTATTATCTACAATTAGCGGACACTTTAAAGTATATTTTAAAGGATATATTTATATGTATTTTTAAAGAACAATGTAGTGACAAAGGAGAAAGTACATGAAGATGATAGAAAGGCTGCCAAAACACCATTAACAATATACTATGTCAAATAAAATAATTGGATATTGCGAATACACCTGCGGCAAAATGTGCGTCAACGGAGCGTCAATAATTGTTGATCTTGTAAGTTAGGTAATTAAAAAGTGATTTGGTCGTTGTTATACATAATCAAAGTATTGGCCGCCATTATAGACACAAGAGGACGCAATAGGCTCCCTGGCCCATCTTGAAAATAAGCATCAACGGAGCATCAACAATTTTTGGTCTTACATCTTGGGTAATTTAGGTTGGCACATGATTGCAGATATCCATAAACCAGGAGTGGGCAGCCTTTATAGGCAGATAAGCAAGAGATATTCCCACAATAGCCTCCTGGACAGTAACAACTTATTTCATTTACAAAGCTGCAACTAAGATTTCATCAGTATATTAGCTTATAAACACAGTCAAAACTTGGTTTATAGACAACAATGCCCACATCATGCTTTTATAGTGTTAGCAATGGTTCCAAATCGCCGGTTCAGTCCTGGGTCAGGTTCTGATCCAGAACTGAACCGTTGCAACAGGTGTTACCACACGAAAACTGGAACCGTTGCAATTGGGCCGGTTTTACCACCAGAACCCCGGCATTTCAACTTAACAAGTTTGGCTCCAATTGAGTATCTGAGTTCTGATTGTATCGTGACATGATCAATACATAAGTTGTGCAGTATTATGCGCCCTTTCACCTCCCGCTGTCAGATATAAGATCCGACCAATATTTGTTGAGTCGCGATCAAAAACCCTCAATTTGTGATTCCGATATGGGCTTATTACACAGCGATTCAAGAATATTGGTTGGATCACATATCTGAAAGCGGGAGGTGAAAGAGCGCATAAAGCGGCACAATTTGCAAATTGATCGTGTCACAATACGATCAGAACTCAGAAACTTAATTGGGGCCAAAGATGAGCCAAAGTGGTACGAACTGTAAAATCAAACCACAGTGCAGTTCTACCCCGGGTAACAACCCCGCCAAGATAATGCGGGTTGCGTTTTTGGCCGGGTCTGGAACAAAACCAAACCAAACCGCCAGCCAAAAACCGGACCGGTGGCGGCTTACCCGCACCAGTTGCTAACACCACGCTTTGATTACTCTGATGCAATGCCAAATATCGTTCATGCTCCATTGACACTCATTTCCAGGATGGGGAAGAGAGTGTGTCACTTCCTCTTTTGCCTATAAAGGTGGCCAATACTTTGATTATGTATAATAAAGACCAATCACTTTTTAATTACCTGACTTACAAGACTGAAAATCAGTGATGCCCGGTTGACTCTCATTTTCAGAATGGGACAGTAAGTGTGTCGCTTTCTCTTTTACCTATCCCCTGGATGGTAACTTTGGCATTCCTGGCCCGTTTGGGAATGGCAACCTACTTCCCACCTGCAAATATTTAGCGATGCAATCACAACTCTGTGGGGGTGGCCTGGAAGCATTATAAACTTACTTTCTTATGTCTTGAAAGCATTTTGGCAAAAATTAAGGACTGTACAGGAATGGGGTGCTGATAAAAAGGGCAGCGTTTGTTGGGAGGGTTGTCTCAAAATCAGCTCCCCAAAAATTCAAAAATATCACTGTGCAGCCCAGACAGACAACTCTGCCCATAACCCCCCAAAATATCCTTCAAGCTTAGTGCTAAGTACATGCTCTAAAGTTCCATTATCATTACACACAAAGAATTCCATCTGCAATGTGCCTGAGAGTTGAGGCTCAGAGGGAGGTTACCAATACCCATCGCACAGCTCTCATAGTGAACATGGCTAAAACCCACTTTGTCAAACATCAAAGAGGGCATATCTTTACCCCTCAGTCAGAGCTGGAGTTGCAGGCAATTTTAAGTACACCTTGAAAAGGGAAAGTAGCTGGGATGGTGGCTTTGCCAGCAGGAAAACCCAGTCAGAAATAGCAAATCTCCACCCAAACTTTGCTAAGCATGTTCAAAATGCAAGTAACTGTGGTGTCTCAATAATGAAAGGCATTGCTTTGTGGAATTCAATCACCTGTAAAGGAGAAAGGTGGGTAGTGGTGCATAGACATGGGGTGGGTTGCCAGTTCAGAGAGTGAATTTTGATGGGGCAGTAAGACTTACAAAGTCACAGCACATATAATTTACAATTCACTTTGACAGGAAGTTTTAATTTTTACTAAAGAAGACTTGATAAAAAGGAAGGCCTCTGATGAGCATTTTTGAATATGTGGTGAGGTGGTTCCACGGGCGGCCCATATGTGCCGGGAACTGTTACGATCCAGGGGATATGGACTGCAAATACCTCATTTATGAGTGTCCTCAACCAATTGCCACTTAGATTACCTAAGATGCAACACCAAAAATTGTTAACCGTTCGTTGACAGTCATTTTCAGAATGGGGCAGGGAGTATGTCTTTCTGTTTTTTGATTATAAAGGTGGCCAATACATTAAAAAAAGACAATGACATACCAAAGTCAATATTTTCCAATTACCAGTAGAGTATCTGAATGCAACAATAAATAGAATAACCCAAAATGCAGAACCAGAGATTGGAATTGATCGGTCTAGGCAAACCTGTCAAAACCTGCAGGTTGACATACACAGGTAGGGATTTGGCCTGGCAAGAAGCAGTGGGTCGGATTTGTGGACAAGTCTGAAACCAAACCAAACTGTTTTTGCTGTCCAAACCCAGGTCTCTGGCAGTTTACCTGTAGCCGTTGCTATCACTATGCCAATTCACTTCTATTCTTCACCAGTTATGATGGTCGACTCATATAATACTGTGAATACTAATGATATTACTTTGGAGTCCACTACTACAAGATTTTACACTCTTTCAGCTGGGCCTGAGGACATCAAATTATATATGAGTGTATTTGATTGTGATTGGCCAAGATTTTTTGTTGTTATCATCTGTGCTCTCTTTGTCGCATATAGCTGACATATTCAACTATCATACTAAATTACTGACTGTGGTTCAAACCCCACCAATGCCGCCAAAGCTGTCTCCTGTGCTAGTTAATGTATAAATTGGCTGAACTTGTAAGGTATTTCAGAATGTTCAACAATATCAATTGTTTTGAATGTGGTATCAATTTCACAATAATATAGTACAGAAGACCACATTGGATGGTATATTGATACCACATTGATGCTGGATTGCTGCCATATTCAAAATGATGTTCATTGAGTTAAATAGTAGAGCTATGCTATATTACTTCCACATATGGATATTTCACAAATGCCTGCACATGCCTGCATGCCTGCATGCCTGCGTATGTCCAATGTCCTTCATCCAGACTTGCTGCCAGCTGACTGATATATACTAAAGAAACATCTCTGGCATGATTGGAACCTATTTCAGTGGGTATTGTACATACCCACTAACCACTACACAATGTATGTAGTTTACTGAATATTGCACCTTGTTAGGGCTATTTGTCAGTGTACCAGTTTATTACTGTCACATCATTGTGACAAGAATGTGGAATGCCTGCCACATTTATGCAAATACTCAATGCTACTCAATTAATCAATATTACCCCATACAACTAAATACTCGGTCATTTACAATGTCATATTTGCTGGTATTTTGCATTACTGTAGTATTTTAAACTATTCCCCAATAATTAGAATGTTAAATTTAGTAATATGCTACACTCACTGGACTCTGGGAGTCATGCTGCACTCGAGTAAATGTGGCACTGCAGTCACATCAATAAACGGGGTTTTTTTGGCATAGTAGGTAACATGGTTTCAGTTTTCAACCCGCAAGCGGTCAAGCGAGTGATTGCTTCGCTTAGTCTTCCGCGGCTCCCGCGCCCGCAAACGGGGCTAACGGAAGTTTCTCACTGTGGCAAACCCCGTAACCGCCCAGGTTTCACTGACTTGCGGCACTGAAAAGCCGGTACCCCAGCAGCAGGAGATCGTCGCGTGGGGTCCGCGGATCGGTCCGCAATAAAGAAACAAGAAATATGTGGAGGCCGTTCGACAGTTGTCTCGTCCCTAAATCCTAGTGGCTCCTTCGCACTCTCAGTTCTCGTGACAAGAGTACAATCGATCTCACTTGATGCCATTCCTCCCCTGTCAAAGTCGAGCAAAATAGTAGACACCGACCTGCAAATACCAAGCCACAATCATCGCGGTTTGAGCCACAACATATCCGTTTTGATCATTAATGCATTTATCTCCCAACCAAGAAAACAGGCGCAGCTAAACCAGCCATCCCATATCTTTTCCCCCAATTAATTACATATGCGACATTCACCACCCAAAAACTTCCAGATGCATTGCCAATTCCTGCGTCTCGCCTTTCATGACTCGAACTTGTTCTTCCGCACAGGCATTCGCGAGATCCGCCCTCAGGCCCTCTGGCCCACAGCCAATGATTAGAGTTTTCCCTTGACCCACTAGATCCCTGACTACCTCCCTCATCACTGGCTTTCCACTGGTGTATTCCCCAAACTTTGTTATCCGATCTGAAGGCGAGGAACTACGTCCTTCACTCGTCACAGGTTCCACCACATCACCATCCTTCTCCGTAGCACCAGCTTCCGTCGGCTTTGTCAATGCCGCCGGTTCGGCATTACCTGTTATGTAGAACCTCATTTGGATTGCCACCATGCTCTGTCCGTCAGCGGCAACCTCATCCAATTCGTTTTCCGCCCACAAAAAGTGCTCCGCCTCCTTCATCGCCCATACGAGTACAATACGCTTAATCTTCACCGCATTTCCAGCGCCACCTCTGACTTTATCTGTCACGTATAGCAGCCATGGCAAACACGCCGAGATGCCCCCTCCGCCCGCAATCAGAACCAACGTATCGTATAGACGATCCACAGGGCGGCCAATGCCACCATACGGTCCGTCAATCCATGCTAGCGCGTCACTGTCCGGCCGAGAACCGCAATACGCGGCGAGCTTGTGGGTGAACCCCGCATGAGTGCGGACGAGGAAGGTTAGAGCTTGCGGGCTGTCGACCTCCGCAGATGTTTTGTTTTTTGCGGAATCTATAGAGCGTTGGACGGAGGCGATAGTAAATGGGTGGTTGTCAAGTAGTGAAATCGCCGGGAACCGCAGGAAGCAGTGCTGTGCGGGAGTGTGGGTAAATCCCTTTGGAGCAGTGATTTCGATCCGCGTCATGTCTCCCCGGAGTTGAAGGAACGATGCGGGCGTGCTTATGAGCCACCGGCTTCCTATGTTCAGTGGTTGAGTATACCAAAACATGCGGGCGAAGTAAGAGGCTAGCCAGAGTGCGATTGTCACCCAGAGGTACACCCAGGAGTCGAGTTGATTGTTCGCGTGCCAGAATAGGAGGCCGACGTAGGTGATGGCAAGGAGAATGTGGACGAGATAGAAGCTTTCATAGAAGCGGCGGCGAACGGGAGGCAGCGAGAAAATGCACAAGCCAAGGAGGATGGCGAGGGGCGGGGCACCGCTGTACTGTTTACAGATGGCATTTTAGCTTTCTCGTATTTATCACGGCTGGGGAACTTTAGGCTCACCTCATTGCTTCCACGCATGGCATTAGCGTAGAATTCCTTGCGCACTTTCGCAGACCCACCGGCTTGGTCGGACGCCACAAAGAACGGGATCGTATGTGCTATGCTCAACCCGAAACTCATCCACGCCACCCACCGGTGGACAACATTGAGCTTCTCGTGGCTAATTCCAGTCAATAATGTTACCAGGTTCGCTTTTCCGGAAAGTGCGACAAGGATAGGCATGCAGGCGAAGGCCATCAATCCAGTTCGTATAGCTATAGGTGGAGAACCAAAATCTAGAGTATATCGATAGTAAGGTCGGACAGCAAAAACGAGAATCGAGAGGAAGAGAAGGGTTGTAAGGAGGAATATGAGCATGCCGCACGATGGCAATCCAAGCTTGTCGAATGGCTGCGAAGTGATACGTCTGTACGATATATACCTCCCAAAAGCCAGGACTTTTTGATGAAATGAAGCTGCAGATTCTGCGGTGCCTTCCCGACTTCTGCGGTCCTGAAAAATGTTGAAGCCATGAGCCACCATGAGAATGAATATGATCACAACGTAGTACCATGTCGTCCAGTGACCGTACTCAAATTGCCCAGCCCAAGGTACTAGCTCCTGCGATAGATTCGCGGCTGCAGCGAAAGCTGTGCAAGATTCATTAATGCATTGTGGATCAGAGAGTGGTAAATCGGCTATCGGAGAATGGACGCTGCCGTTCGAGTCGGAGGGCATCAACATGCTGAGGATTCGGTAGTCAGGAAGTCAAAGTAGAGTTTGAAGGGATGTTTGTAAGATGTACTAATTATTTGGGAATATTCAGTACGATGGTATTTTAAGACCATTGGTGAGGACGCGTTGGAGGAATGAACGGCTCTTTGCTCAGTTGTGGAATCAAAGGCGCTCAAACTTGCACATGTAGAGCTCGTGTACGGCATATACCGTTCAAGAAACTTGCTCATTATACTGCGCGAATCGAAAAGGGTGTGCATATGCAGTTCGCTTAACACGATGCATTCTATGTTCAAGTTCAGGGCTGCCGCCAATCACTAAACACATATACAATGAATGTCATACTGGTGCCGGCAGTTACTGATCCTTACAAAGTTTGAGAAGTTTATCTTCACATATGGCAAAGCTCCGGTAGGTTTCATCCCTGCGACTACCCTGAATAGTAAGCGTTTAAACTAATTTAGCTAATTCAGCGCGTTCTTGGTATTCTGACGAACACTAACTTAAACTGCTTGTTTGTCCTTAAATTGATGTGATATTCTTTAAGATTTGGGGAACTGACGGTTCTATATAGCGTGAAGTTCTGAAATTTGCTTCTATTTACTAAGCTATTTTTGTTATTGTAGGATTTAATCTAGTATTCCACTGTCTTCCTCGAAAAATGAATCCTACGAAGCATGAAACACATCCAGGCGTTAACATTGAACAGGCCAAGGCTCTAGAAACTGAACTAGTACTAGTTAAAAGTTACAACCCGGCTTTTTTATACTTTATGCAATCTGCGCTGTATCCGCCCTTTCCTCCTCTATTGTGAGATTTAATGCGTTTAGATCTTCGTCGATCTTGTCATACTTCTTGAACCACCACCAAAAAGGTGCAGTCATGGCGAGCATCGACGCCGCGAGCGCGGTATACATGATGACCAAATGCGGATCCTCCATGATGGGAGAAATTGACATGCCAAGAGCAGATCCTACGCCAGCAGTCACCTGCGTCAGAGCCTGCACTAGTGCCTTCATATTTTTAGGGGCCTTGGAGTAGGCGTATTCAGACGCCGTGACAAACCCCAGAATCTCAGCTGCGGCGAGAATGAAATAAACAGGAGTCTGAATCCATACGCTGACACTGTTGGGAATGCGGCCGGAGTCTGATGCGGGGCAGGCAAGAGGCTCTTCGTAGCAGGGACCAGTATTGTAGATAAGGCGTTGGATACCCGCTGCGTACGCCATTGCTGCTGCCATAGTAATGAAGGCAGCTGTGATGCGTCCGATGGGACCGAAGGCAATTTTGTGGTCGTTCAAAAGTGGGTAGAGAAGCTTTTGGAAGATTGGCCCGAGAATGATGCAACCGATGCCATTGAGAGCTTGGATGGTATCATTAGGGACTCCATTTAGCTGCATTTGACCGGCTTGTGAGACAAGATTGTTATATATCTGATTGAAACATAAGTAGAAGAGAACGAAGGAGAATCTAAATAGTTCGTGTCAGCAAGTTTACCTATCTGGATGAGGGAGGGCTTGACTAACATCACTCGACAGGCTATAAGGCCACGTTTCATTTCAGCGATAAACGTCTCATCCCAGGGGACCGTTTTGCCGAAATTCTCCAATTGGTATGCGGGCTTCGCAGCGTCCAGCCTGAACTTGTTCTTTGCAGCGCATAGGAGTGTCCTCGCTGCCATCGGTAATATATTTCCTTGAGGTTGTGCCTTGACTACTTCCAATCAGCAAGTTTCCGATTTCAAAACTCAATAGAGAGACACACCAAGCTTATTTGCTTGCACTAATAACAAAATGACCGCAATCCACAAAAAGCAGGTAGGCAATAGATAAGCGGCCCAAAATCCGTATACCTTCTCCAACCAAGTAGCAGCAATAGATGATAATGCCGCAATGTTAGTAAACCTATCCACGTCAGGTATCGCGATGCCAGTAGCTGCACGTGAGAGTGTTTCTTACCAGTAAAATACATTGTATATGTACTGTATTGTAAGTGTTCGATCTGCGATAACAAACTCCCCATCGTTACGCCTCAATAATTGCGGCTTTGTATATGTATATTGATCGCCTGCGAATCTATTTAGCCAACTATTTCCCTATGTAGTATGGGCCTTTGTCACCTAGGAACGGAGGGAAAGCAGATTTCACACCTCCTACGCCGAGCCCAATGAGAATCATAGCTGAAGCTAAACCTCCCACGCCGGCTCCATGCCGCAAGGACATAGGTAAAGAAGTCGCAAACATCACTACACAACCTGCCATGTAAAATCTGTAGATATGTCAGTCAAGCTCTGCCGAGCGTGCAACAAGTAGAAACAGCATACGCAAGGCTGATACAGAGTGTCCTATAGCGACCAAGCCAGGTATCCGAGATGATTGCGAAAGGTAGTGGGCTCAGATAGGAGAAAAAGAAGAAGGCGTTGTAAATGTTTGTCGCTGTGGATTGTCCAAGACCAAGAGCGCCCGGAAGTGCTTTATCGTCCATCTCATTCTGCATGTAGTTCTCTTGCCGAGATTCAGCGTCGTACCCAGGTGAGAATTCCAAGAAGAAAGAGCTTACGCCAGGGGGCTGTGACAGCATAGTAAGTGAAGCGTTCTGCGGCGCCTGCAAGTGCAACTATCCAAACAGTGCTGGGGATGTCATCAACGATATGTCGGAGACTTCTGATCTCTTCTTCAGTTGCATCGCGTCGTTGAAATTCCACGTTTTCGTTTGGAGTAATTATCATCGGAGGGTTCGAATCGGTGGCATCGTCAATGGGTTTAATTTCGTTTTCAATTGCGTCTAGACACTGCGCGGTAACCCCAGGGACCCCAATGAAAGATTTTTCAGGGGTTACACTTCTGCAATCGATGAGTTAGCAGCCCGCGACAGGATACCATCTGAGAATAACCTTTTCTGCATTGCTAATTTCTGAATTCTTCTTGACGGAGAGGACGCACTCAAGCGCTCGATGGTAGAGATGGGAGTATGTCTCTTATCGTATGTGTTCCGACCAATACATAAGCATTGCCCACTCGCATAGAGTTCCCTCGATTAATTAATTGGTATTATGTTCGTCCGGTATACAGTTAGGGTAGGGGCTAGTTACAGGCCCAATTTTGAGCGGAATTGCGGGGTTTCTGCTTCAAAAGGCAATAGCGGCTGCTTGCCGTGGCCTCGACCTGCAACAGGATACCCCACACACTCTATGTACCTGACGTCCTGTGCAAAAATATCATACCAATCACACTCAGTCAATCTACAAAAGCAAGCAGAGGCTTAGAATTTCTTTGATTTAGTCATACATAGTCTAGGTGGTGCCAGTTCTGGTTGTTAACTGGAATTGCATCTTTCCATTACACACAACGAATCACCATCGTGACTCATAGACCTCTCTACGCCTTACACAATAAATTTCTATGTCTTCAACACAGAAATGCAGTTTGATTGCCGTCGCATCAGGCAGAATGGGTAAGCACTCAGCATAGACACATTCAATCAACAAACAAAGAGCTCGAAAGGATTATTAACCAGACAAGCAGACTGGTTTGATTGCCAATGGACGCTCAATACCGGTAATGCAGACTCGGAAAAGCGACTCAGCAGGACTTTGGACTTGTTGCTTCGCAAAAGTGACGAACGCATCCCCACGTCAACACTTCCGGCAGCTCAGCTCGATGGCCCCAGTGCAAGCCTCTATGTCTATCACGGTAGCAGCCAAAACAACTCTACTTCTCATTTCGAGGCAAGCAACCTCGGTGCTGCAGCCCATGACTTTCTCCTTGACTGTGTCGAAGCCACGAGCATTAGCGCTGCCACTGGGGAATATCTGGCAGCCGTCAAATTTATTCTCCCAGAAGTCGATGGACACACCATCAGAGCGGATTTCTTGGAGCACCGCCTGAACGGATGCGAGCTTGTAACTAAAGCTAAAGGATTTTTGTCACCCCTCCAAGCGGTGAAATCTGCCATCTCTAGCCATGCTGGGCCGCGGAGCTTTGTCACACTCGTCTCTTCAGCTATAGGAGGGATACTCCTCAGCAGTGCGCTCGACAATCCCCCGGAAGAAATGCTTCACATGCTTGACATGGAACTGGACAACCGGATTTCATTCCCTTGGGTATTACCGGGACCTATCCCTCGGAAACGATTAGCTTGGGTAGAGGGACGTAAAGATATTGAGGTCAGCAAACGCATGTATGAGGCTGCTTGGGCCCTTGGCATTACTCTAGTCGTAATTGACAATCCTGGACATTGGCTTGAAGACGACAAGGGACCTTACGCTTACTTACGGGAAGCATTCATACCGGCCAGCATCGCCGTCGACGAAGGATTTGTGGAGCGAATTGTTGAAGCCGTTCGCAACTACGATAAACCAATCGAAGCAATTATGACTGTCAGTGACGCCCGTGTTATGGGAGTCGCAAAAGCATGCGAAATGTTAGGTTTTCCAACTTCGCCATCTGATTCCTACGACCTGGCCGGCGATAAATATAAGACGCGGATGATGGAACTCAACAATGATCAAGCTTTCCGTGTTTTTAGTGTTACTGAGCTCCAGAATCGACTGAACTCGAATGGTCATCCACCGTTATCGTATCCTCTCATCGTTAAACCTTGTATGGGCTGGGGCAGCGAATGCGTCTCGAAAGTCTCCAACGAAACAGAGCTTTTTAAGGCAGTTGAAAAAGCCTCTACACGCCACGCTACATCCCCTCAACGCAGAACTGATGTTCTTATTGAGCCTTACATCGACGGTCCTGAAGTTGACGCCAACTTCGTCCTTTTGAATAACGAACTCGTTTTCTACGAGATCGCCGATGACTTTCCCAGTCGCGGGGATGCCCCAAATGCCAACTCGGACGATCACTTCCAGGAAACGGCAAACCTCTTTCCGGCTGGCCTACCCCAGAACGAAATTATCGCAATCCGCGATTCTATCCACAAAAGCATTCTTCGCCAAGGCTTCTCTACCGGCACCTTTCACTGCGAAGCGCGTTTGCAGTATTCCAGCATGCACTATGCTACCGAAAATTGCCACTTCGACCTCTATCCCAAACGCGGCGAAATACCCACGCGTGAGGTAAGCGTCTACCTCCTGGAGATCAACGCCCGTCCCGCCGGTTATCTTGAGTCTGTCGCCGTCCACCTCACATACGGCGTCGACTACTTTGCGCAGCAACTTCTTTTCGCTATCGGTGACGAAACGCGATTTAGAGCGCTTGCCAATCCATTCCTTCGCGGGCCGCAGTATACTTTAGTGCTAATGCTAATACCGGAAGAGCACCCGGGTATCATGAAGTCGGAGGACCCAGGGGCGGAGCTGTTGGAGCGGTGTCCAGAGTTGAGAGCCCAGGTACCGGATTACAAAACGGTTATGAAGAGGGGAGATCGACTGGCAGGACCGACGGCTAGTGAGTTATCATACTTGGCGTATTTTTCGGTGATTTCGAGAAAGGGGCGTAAGGATTGTTTGGAGTTGGCGGAAAAAATTCGGAGGGAGTTTCGGTATGAGCTTGAGTGAGGAGCTGAAGGCTAGGAATCACTTCAAACTTTATTTTACGTCGGTTTTGCCGCGAATAAGTCTTGCATCTTAGAAAGTAGCCTGGGAATTTCTTTATTGAATGCTATATAAATTTAAGTTCAGTGCATGTGACTAAGTAAAACGTAGGAAGCGAACAGACTACGTAGCTCATGCCTCGGCTCTTCCCACAGACTGAAATCTCATCTTGAGGCTATGTGTTGGATTTAAAATAACAGATATTGTTTCATTGCTTCTGTCTTGTTGAATCATATGAATACAATGTACTTCTCGCCGCCACATGTGTCCTCTCCATACTTCTAGCACGTTTTTCCTCTCATCTCCACCCTCTCTACGCTCCTTAGCCACCTACTCAAGCTTTTGCCCCAAACAGTAGCCCGCTTATATCGTGCAATCTCAGGTACATTCCCTAGCGTAAGGCCCTCAATGGCGGATGCAAGAGCTTCACCATTGCCTTCCTCTTTAACATCTGTCAGAGGGTATAGATACGTCTTAAACGAAAAAACCACCGCACGAGAGCATGGCAAGCGGTGGAGGTGCTGTAGCTCGGTACGGAGATGCGTCTAGGAAAGAACAGAATCAGTAGATGGGTATTGGTTGATGAAGTATAAGGGTGATACGGTTTACCTTTGCGATATCGATGTTCTCGATTTCGAGGTCATCGTTGCAATCGTCGGTATAGAGCTGGTTTTCCCCAGCCGCATTCCGCAGTTGGCCATGCATTGTGATTGTCCACTGCAAACAGTTAATGCGAAGACTACACTTCTTCAATCAAATGTCATTTACATTCGCGCGGCGAACATATCGACCCGGCTGCAGCCGTTCAAACCATTTATCCATGCTGGCCTGGAGCTTCTCTCTATACCTCGGTACCTCAGCATGGATGTCGCGCAGTTTGGCTCCGAAGATCTTGTCGAGAGCAAACCCGCTGGAGAAGCAAACAACGTAGCCCTGCAGGCTGTAGCCGTCGCCGTCAGGTGAAGGGAGGAGCAGCATAAAGTCCTCATCGACAAGCCCGCCGATGGTTTTGAGGGTAGCTGTAGCAGTAGAAGAGGGTGACAGTGGATACAACGCCCCGGAGACGAGATTTACAAGGGTGTAGGAGGTAGCGGAGAGGCGGAACAATGTGGGGAAGCGTTTGGGGAGGTATGTCCTCACGAGAAACGTATAGAGCTCGTTGACCGCAGGTTGGACTGCATCATTCGCGCGGACACTCGTATTGGGTTCAGTGGCTAGGATTTCTTCGCGGATCGCTAGGCGGGAGAAGAAATTTTGGTCAATTTGTATCAATTCAGAGATGTTTGTTGACTCGAGCGCTGTGTATTCTGGTCAGAAATCTTGGCGGATTGGAGCTTGAGGTTGTTGGAGAGTCTCCACATGCCCATAGTAAGGAAGAATTTTGGCTTGAATGGGCGCAACTTGAGTGGCTCGGTCTTCTCCCAATCGAAGTCATGAAGGGGCTCGACTAGCGGAAATTCTTTTCTGATGTCCTAGAAATAATTTCAGTACCACTGATTTATGCTCGAATAATTGATACCATGATAAGTATCACCACGTATCAATCTTGAAGAAATTCTTCCGTACCTTTACGAATGGCCATGGCCATGTTGCTGTGTAGTGGGTATAGCTGAATGAAATGTAGTAGAGCGCAGCAATAATTAATAATGCCTACACAAAAAGATTAGAGTTTCAAACTATCTGTAATTATGAATGTAGGGCACTTAAAAAAATAGGGGTCCAAGATTTTGCTATATTAATCAAGATCTGCACCAATGACAGCCCGAACACTGATAGTTTAAAGAAGGCCATTTTAGGCGGTAGGAGTACGGCAACCTGAAACCCACGGCACTCCTTGTATACTTAAGGACTTATGCGCAGGCTATTATGCTCAAGCATATCGTTGGGTTCTTGACCTCCCCGTCCTCCAGTATTTAGCGTTGAGCGATCGACGCATTTGCGAAATCTATTTGCAATACTGCAGAGAAGATATTGAATTAAGTTACTGATAGTCAAATAGTATGACGTTGCAGTCATTTGAATCCAAAATAGTAGCCAAGGATGTAACTTTGTGCGAAAGTATTGATTTTCATTATCTAAGCTCTTTTGTTAGAGCTAAAGAGCTGCGTATGATTAGCATATCCAAAACGGTCTAATAACCCCGATATACATGTATAACCGGCCACATACATGGGCGTGTAGTATTTCTGATTCTATGCTATTCAAATTGTTCAAAGGTTTGCAACGAATACCTCAATAATTGTGTGATACGACTTTCAGTAGTACATCAATTGCCTTCACTTCCGCAGCATAGAGCGACCCTTATGACGTTGCACATCCAATTTTTGGGTAGGGGCCTATCGGCTCGATTTTGCACATGGGATATTTTCGTATACCAACAGCCGTTCTCAGTCTATGCCTACCATAGGCCAACGTATCTAGACGTTGATCGTCTCAAACTAATGGATCCTGATATCCTGCTCAAAGGCTCGCCCCCCAATTCACGCTTGCTAAGGGTTTCTCCTGAATTACAGCTTTAACCACTTAGATACAGCCGTCTTGCAAAAACTTATGCATGTAGTGCTACAAGCGACATATCCTGCTCAAAGGTGCGCAACCCGTCAAGGGGTGTTCCTGAGAAGCTTCGCCATCCAACAGAAACTCATGTCGGTAATTATAACAAGGATATATCCTGCTCAAAATCGCTCGCTAACCGGCAGTTCCGTATACTTTCTCTAATACCGTGCAGAATAGCGGTATAGTATAGTTGCTAACCCAAAGGTGTCACCCCTTACTGCTGAGACCAAGTTACAAAAAAATAATTTGGAGATCTAACGATGGGGTTAGGGTTTGTTAGTGCGTTAAGACTGATATTGAGATGGTAAGCACTTAACCACATATTGCAATAACCCCACAATCTACCCGGATCTGACGATATGTGATTTGATTTCACGGCAGTCTCGATCCCAGAGTGTCATCACTTGAGATGATAGAGATTGCTTTGTGAGAGGTTTACACTACCTCATTCAAACGGGTAACGTAAGTTACACGGAAACCGGCTAATACACATTACCCGGCCGGCTTGTGTGACCTCAACCCCGCACTGAAAATTAGAGTAAAATTCATCACCTCCATCGCTGCAACAAGTATGGCCCCAGTTA
>Ga0307514_10001577_pt1 | contig 26978 bp, 19 predicted proteins | sample 16_EM_MG_FD_203088 | JGI IMG/M metagenome (GOLD analysis project Ga0307514, IMG submission 203088) | Populus trichocarpa ectomycorrhiza microbial communities from riparian zone in the Pacific Northwest, United States - 16_EM | ecosystem: Host-associated > Plants > Roots > Unclassified | place... | reverse complement strand
CCCACCCCCCCTCCATAACCTCTTTAACTACTAGAGGCATCCCGCTGCACCCCTTGACGGCACTTCCGAGGATTTTACTATAATCCAGCCTTACACCCGCAGCTGTCCCCCTCTTTCTTAATTGTCAACCTCAATATATTGGGATCGAGGACTGTTGGATATTCCCCCAGGGCCTACAGCGGCTCTCCCGAGGACGGTGTTGTAGGGTACTGTGCCACAACTCGAGTAGTGTGAGGACGAAGTCAGCTGAAAGGAAGACGTCTTGCCACCAAATTCACGGCGCACACTTGAGACCAGTGGAAAATATCTGGACACCCGGTTGGGACTCGAACACCACTCCCAGAGGCTTCAGCAACTCACTCAGTGTGGATGCATTTCAACCTCCCCCCAGTCGTCAAACTCGAGGACACAGAATCTGTACTACCACCATTACAGCCCACCAACATCAGCTCGGATAAGCCTAAAGACATTAGCCTTGCTACATAGAAATAATCTCGCAAAAGTCGATTTTATCACTATTTAGTGATACAAGTCATATACTATACCTCCCGCCAGATAATCCGGGATATTTACTCCATACAAGACGACCCCAGCCTGCACCCGAACTTCCCGGTATACTTCGGCCTTCTTATACTACGAACCCTACTGTCGTAGGCTATCAAGAGTGGGAGACGGGTTGGCGGGAGAAGAGGACACAACCTCGACAGCCGGCAGCCAAAGACTGGTCGCCCAAGCACCGCCGGAAAGTTTCCTGTCTGTCAACTAGCACAGTCAAGTTCCGCAGCATAAGTTGGTTGGTTCCTTTTCCCTTTATCTCTTTATTGAGCCGGCGAGGGGTGTTTAGCTTGTAAACCTCTGCTCCCCTTCTCAAAGCTCGGCTTCTCAGTTCACGGGTTCTAGAGTGCTTGATGCAGGCAGTACCAATTCGGGTTCGGCAGTGCCTGTCAATGTCTCATTGACGACCATGCTTTGGATTTGTGCTTCCTCCGCTTGACACACTTTCAGAAGGCTATAGGGAGGGTATGGTGGCTAATACCGCTGGGATCTTGTAGGAGTATAAAAACCGAAACACTGGAGCACGGGTACCTTATACATCGCACCTTACAGAGTACTTAAGACTGCGCTCTCCCGCGCAGCCTCTTAGTCTCTGTCAAGCTCTCAACACTGATTTGAGAGAATTTGATGGACAATCGCCCAAATACAGAAAGCGGACAATCTAGAAACACAAACATGGGGACTATGACCATGACTCAGCGACCTCCTACCGCAGGGATGGGGTCTGGGGTTTCTCTACCGCCGCTGATGGAGGTATGTTATCTATATCTCGTGTAGAAGGCAAATAGTGTAGATGAATTGTTACTAACAAGTTATGAAGGTCCTTGGAGACCTTTGGCGTGCTCCTCACAGTGACCAATCTAGATACATGCCCCGGAAATTTGCAGAACGTGAGTCCCCTATACTAGGGCGCCGGAGCCCTCCACCCACCACAATCTTGAGCATTGCCTCCGTGCTGGAACCCTCCCCCTCCCCTCCATCCTCCAAGCGGCGGAAAGTCAATTTACCTCCAAGAAGACCATTGCCTCTAACAAGACCCTCATTGAATCGTGCAGTGAGCGATGCTCAAGACAAGGAGAGCAGCCAGACAACGGTTGGCTATACAGGCTACACACCTGTATACCCTCCGGGAGATATTGACCGACGCAGACTAAGCAACATTTCTTCTACATCTCAGCCTGAGGTTCCATCTTTACCTCCGGTTTCTTCAATAACCAGCCCAAGAGGTTCTTCCTCTGAGTCTGAACGACACGGTATACACTCATTGCCGTCACTACTATCACACACACAACCACCAACCCCTAGTACCTCGGGTAGCCGCTATCCATACGACGTGGATTATCCTTCGCACCTATATAACTCTACTGCGTACTATCGACACTCCGGAGAGCATACCTCCTATCTCCCACCATCGCCTCCCTTACATACCCACTACAGAAGCCACACCCCGCCTCGCCCCGCTCCGCTGCTCACCCAGGCATACCCCAACCCCCATGGGGGAATGTACATGCCACGTCCATCCCAGCCTGTTTCTATGCACCCCCAGTCTCCGTTCTCGCCTTCTATCCATGGAGGGTTAGAGTCCTTTGACCAGGTTGCTCGGTTAGGCACCAAGCGGCGGCGAGGGAATCTGCCAAAGCATGTCACAGACACCTTAAGGGATTGGCTCACAAACCATGTCGCACACCCATACCCTACGGAGGAGGAGAAACAACAGCTGTGTCAAATTACGGGGTTGAATATGAATCAGGTATGTAGAGTAAGACCAAATAACGATAGATTACCTAAATTAAGAGTTTTATACAGATATCAAACTGGTTCATCAACGCCCGCCGTCGGAAACTGCCGCAACAGCGGTCCGATGCCGAACAACACTTGCTTGCCCAGCCTAGGACTACCACTCCACCGAGGCCAAGCCCTTCCCTTGGCCATACACATAACCATTCTCGCGACACTACAAGCATTCTACCCCCGCCCTTACCTCCCCCAGGTCCATACCCTCCTTCGGGAAGATAGTGGGGCTGTGGGGCTATTGATCTCGTTCCTCCCGGGATACTGTTTCAGATTTATTTGCTTTATGTGGTACATGCCGGGTATATTTCGGGAGAAATTCGTACTTTTCCTTAACTTTCCATGTCTTAGTATCCCTACATCGTCTGAACCTTTCTTATGTCTTTTTTTCCTTTTTTCCTGGATAACGACTGGCGGTGAGGTGAAACTATGGAATTTTTCGGGTAACGCACGCGTGGTATAGCCGTGGGGGACTGGGATTGGATAACATTGGCAACAAGGCGGACTAAAGATTGAGGAATTTCTTTGCTTGATGGTGGATAATCGGCTACTAGTAATTTCTGGGCTGGATAGGGAAATTACTACTCATTGGTAAACGTATTTCCTTTGATTTCCCCTATGACAATCAGTTATGGATTATGCTGCTCTTTTTCCCATTCATTTCCTATGTTTTTTCACGGGCACGGTGGGCGGCGCAATTCCTTTAGCATGGAACAGAACAGCATATCTACCCTACCTACATATATCACTCTGTATGGCTTCTATTTATAACCCACTCTCTTTCCTTTATTTTCTGATTATTTGTTTCCTTTTGTTTGATCACATACATATATCCATGCAATGAGCAATACGAATTGAAATGCCACGGAAGAAAGTATCGAAAACGCGGTTGCAACGGTCATGAGTGGTGGCCCCGATCGCCTCGTATAGGAGTGTATGATTGCTTTTGGCTGCGTGCCGATTACTGGTAGACGTACTACTTATGTGCATACTTGCACTCTAGAGATACATACATTACATGTACACTACACAGGTAGGTAATGACGAAAAAACTCCGCCTTTGGGTTGGTGAGAGGAGAAATGAGAAGAGTAATGGTCACACATGGCCGTCGCCATTGCTTTCTTCTTTTCGAGACCCTGGCTATTTTCTGCCCGCGGGTATAGTGCAGAAGGGCATAATTATGTAGTCTGGTTGCACGACCCGTCGAAGATAATTATGACATGTTAGGATCTACTTGGTATACGGTAGTCTGGTTGGCACTACTTGGTCGCACAGTACCCAAAGTTGCTTAGGTACCTGACTCGTACTGTGTACTTATGCCGGTAATACCGAATGTGGATATTGATGTCTTATCTTGGGGGTTAGTTCATGCCTCGGTAGATGAATACGGCGGTTGAACAAAGGTGCAACTAGGCAGTTTTAGGGATGAGGCTAGCGATATTGGACTTGGGCTAGAATTGATCAGGATATAGGTGATGCAAGGGTGTTTACGAGTTGGGCATGGCATGGCCTGACGGAGTTGTGAGAGTGATGTGATTGTGCAGTGGAGGCAGCGGGCAGTGAGGGGACATGTGATATGTGGCTTTAGGGGCTTGAATTATTTAACTTGTGACGACATTAATATTGTGGAGTGTGGCGGGTATTTAATGCTATTATAGGGAACAAAAAAAAAAAGAAGATATAAGTAGTCACGGGTACTTATTTGAACTTTACATCCCAAGTTTTCAAACCTTGGAGCCGAAGCGGGCTGAAAGCTGTCAAACTCTGCAATGTCACATTAGATTGCGTAAGAGCCGGTTCGGATTAGGGAGTGGGGGCGCAGCTTTTGTGAGTTGTGAGTGGCCCGATGTCAACATCCCAGTTGAGCGGGTGCTGATCAAGCGTGAGATCGGGCTCGGGTATGCCGATGCAAGCGTGCCCTGCAGGCTGAGATCGGTGGTGCATCATCATGATATTACATTTTTTTGCCACTGGTGATGGAGATGAAAATACTCCGTATTGGAAGTGAGATACAAATATGTGGAAACAGCTCGGGGGCTGGGTTTGCCTGGTAAATATATCTGTTCTTTGCCAAGAGATCCTGGCTCAACTGGGCAGCCATAATAGAGAATACCTAACCAAACAAAGAAATACCCCGTTACATACACGCTGTGAGGCAATGAGGCGAGTATCATTGTCTAGTTCAAGTCTAAGTTCCGAGTGGAGGTCTCGTACTCGTTTATAGGGACCGCATGCACAGCCGTGTAACAGGGAGTAAGTGTAACATTAGAGATATATCTTGGGTAGTATAATGTGGGGTATAAATTCAAGGACATTGATATAAATGCAAACCATACTTAGTATTAATATATTTATAATTAAAGTAATGTACCGGAAGAAAACAAGGCTAAACAGATTCGGCAGTACCGACTTCCCAATGAGGCATCTTGGAGCAATATCGAGGTTAGTCAGCAAACCCTAGTTGAAGCTCTGTTCCTGGCACAAGCCTATTCTGTTCCATCTCTACCTTACAACCATCTCCAAGTCAACCTGTTGTGATATACCACCAACTCAGCTCAAAGGAGTTGTGTTTCTGGGTCTGTTTTCCTGCAGACCCCAATGCACATACAAAGCTTAGCCAGATAATTTCAACTGTCAAATCCAGAAACAAAAGATCAGCCTTTTTTGTGGAACCACTGTTGCAGCTACCCAGGGACCATGCACCAGGCACTGAGTTCGGGTTGGCTTGTGATCAGTCCGTATGGTGCACTGCTAACTTTCCCAACCACCTGTTCCGCTCCGCCCTGCCCGGCCAAATATTAATATAATTTGGCGCATATAACCCATTACTTTAAGCTTTCTACCCGAAGCCTAGGCCCCAGCAGGGACCTTCCCGACCCAGTGGGTTGTGGCACGTTCAATCTGAGTGGTTGGGTCCTCGCTTTCTTGATCGATTATAACACACCTTGTGCATGTATGTTTCCCCGTACGCTATGGTCTGTAATATCACTGCACCATACTATATGCTTGCTCTCATTGGCTGCTACATCTACCCAGTACTGTTTTAGTCTGGTTGGCACAATACCCGCTGAAGATACTGTTTCTCTTTTGCAGAGCGTGCGGTGTGGCACATGACAACCATAATACTCGCCAAGTGGATGCGGAGCGAGAGCGAGCTGCAATGGCCCAGTAAGATGTGTCTGTTGGCAGCCGCTGGCTTTCTCCAGGATAACGCCCCAGGTAGGACAACTGCACTTCTTTTTTTTACTCGCCGGAGGATATTCGTGGACTTATTGTCTCACAGGTTGTCAACTTTTGTGTTGTAATGCCGATGTGGCGTTACACACTAATGTTAAAATTCGGGATCTGGGCCGTATTGATTCGCGAATTCGGCTCTCCCAAGACATATCAGAACAGAGATAACAGGGTTTGGGATTATGATTGGTCATGCTTGTGGTGACAACGCAACTGAATTGGATAGAAAATACGGGTAGCACGGCGAGAAATCTTAAATGCACAAGGATTGCGTTGCCTGTTGGCAAATTGCATTTTTCTGTCGCCGCATCATAAAGCAAACAAATCAACAACCTGAATACCTAACATAAGTACGGTGTTACGAGCGCATTGGTCTCAGATCTACTAGATCTTGAGTGGGCAAATGATCTACGATTGCCGAACCGTGCAGAAATGGGCGCTTCGCCGTATGTGGTTTAGAGGAGAGGATAAAGAAATCGACGGGGAGGCAGGACGAAATCCCTGCAAGATATCGATGGAACAGGGGGGCTTGGCACGGATATCTAAGTTGAGGGGATGTTGTCGGGGTTCGAATGTGAAGGTTGAAAGGGTGGGTTGGGCAGAGATTTGGATGAGGAAAAAAGTTGGCGCAGCGAGGAAAAAGCAAATGGTTTGTGCCTGGATGCTAATTATATGCCGATATGCAGAAGCGATAGCAACCCCAAGCCAATGAAAATTGGTTATTTCGATCTAGGTTCATGTGTAAATACGTCAATCTACATGTACCTATGTAGCTTGCATCACTTCTTCCAACTCAACGGGTCAAAAAATTGTCGTCATTTAACTCAACCAAGTCGATGGTACGGAGCCTTTGCCGTGGTCTCTCTATCTAGAGTAGCACGGGTGGAGAGGCAAGGTCAAGGCTTCCTCTTGCACTACTTACGCCCCGACTGTGCCATGCTGACTAGTGAACCGTTACATGGCAGCCGGTGAATATATATAGTGGATTTAGAAAGTATGTTTCGGGGTTTTCCGCATGCAGGAAGAGCAAATCAGGTTTCTTTTCTTGGACACCACAACTTGTCCTGGTTCGCAGAGCTTGCGGTCGGTTTGCGATTTCGTCCACTGCAGTTTGTCTTACTTGACATACTCTTTTAGGTACATACCCGTCTCACAGAAGGGCTCTCAATCTGAACATCAATTTAGCCCTGGTACAGCTGTGATAGATAAGTGGTTGGACAGTGGCACCCATACATCTCACACCAGCCAGGTACATTTTATACATGTGGTATAAAATGATGTGGGATTCAAAATCTAATGTCGAGTAGGTACCTAGATTTACTTTACTGCAATACTTTGACTAGGGGGTCTATCGCACCCTTTCACACAGATCGTCATACTGTACAAAACTTCGTGCGCCACTGTCCGAACCACGGCCGTACAGTAAGGACATTAAGTATGCTATTGGAATGATCATTTGCCAATAATATCCTTGCAAGGTGGCGCCTAGAGTGTCTGAGGGCAGCCCAAACATAAGTCTGATTCGCTTAGGACTAATTGCAATTGGACACACATCTGCAGAACACTGTCTGGGTGCAGCTATTATCCAGTTGATCAGTCGTTGCTCGATGATCTTCGTATCCCGTACTCAACCCCACCAACTTAAAATCTATGTACTTTGTCTCTCGCTGAGCACTAAGCTTACGAGAGGCTTGTGCTAACTCGATACTTCGACTTAAGGGTCAGTGGTTTCTGCGAACTTATTCGGTATGGGGTACCCTTTCCTAAACTCGTCTGATGTTTATGATTGTGGTGCCAGTTTCTAACTTCAGGCACGGGAGTAATCTATTTGGCACATGGTCGAACTAGTGGGGGTTCAGGGCCGACGCTGACAACTGTCCGCATGTTGGAGGGATTAACCCGCAGGGCCAAGATCACGTTCATTGGCCGTGGTTTGAACCTGGAGTCGTATTCGCTTATACAATAGTTTGCTTGGGCTACAGTCACAGTCTTTCTGCACATTGTTGCCCAAGTGGACTACCTACTTGCAACAGACCGCGATGGGTACTCTGCTAGAAGCGTTTGTCCTGCCGTGGGCAATTTCACGGCGCAGAGGCTTGCTTACTCCAGTTCATTGTGCATTCAATTCTGCAGTAAGGCTAGTCCTTGCTCCTGAATGAGAATGTCTCAGCAATCGCTTTACAGACGTGTGTGCTAAAGGAGGTGCAGGCTTTCTTTTCTGATGGTTGGAATGTGCATCCGCTGGATTTTTCTTTTGCTTCATATGCCAGGGGATGTCCCTTTCTAATTTCTGCATGCAGGCTCAAGAATTTGAGTACTCGAGTAGAGTAGCCCCCTCGCAGTACTGCCTCAGAATATACAGTGCTGCGGGTGTTACCGGTTGACATTCAAGTGATAGACTCTGGATGTATCATGTTAAATTCATAATAGGTATTACAACCCCACTATATCCCTTATTTATATACCCTCCCTACTTACTGTAATCTATCCATCTTGGCATCTATCTACCCCTTGCAGGTTTTCAATTACTGAGCTGCCTATATAGATGGTTGAACTACGTCTCGCATGGTATCTGGTGCTACCATATTCTCTGGCTCTACTTGATGCGGACTTATTGCCGGGCCCATTCTTCATACAAATTCGACCTGCCTATGGACACTCTTCGATAGGTCTAATTGTTGTCTCGAGAGGCTGAAAATTTCTTTTCGGTACAGGGACTGAGAGATGAGATTGCATGTGTTATATTTGGACACGTGAGATATGCCACATTTGAGCCCCCTCCCTCTACATTGGTGGAGTTGCCCGATTGCGAATTGCGGGAAAACACTAAGTACGGTAGGTAGACGCCATTTTAAAGTTTCGGGTGTCAATGGCTAGTCTAACGTTATCCATAACCGAGTGCACGTGGTTCGATGCCATCAGATAATTATGTAGGTGTCACCTAGGTAGGTACGGATATTAACTTCTATTTTGCTTACGGTAACGTTTTTGACATCGGAGATTTCGTCCTGGAACTGGTTTAACCAAGTATTACCTTGCCTCAGACGATGATTATTAGCTTAGCTTACTTAGCTTACGTAACAGGTATTTGGGATGACACGCTGTCACTCGGGATCGTTGTGTCAGCAATGCAATGCCGTTGTCAGCCCGAACCGAAAAGTACCGCGGTGCATTCATTCATTCCTTGATTTGTCAAATCTCACCGGTATTACCTACTTACCCAGGAGGCCCTTTCAAAAAAATGTGCATGGCATGCATGTGGGGGCGGTAAGGACTTTCTGGAGGCGTTTGTTTGGGAGGGGGGGGAAGGGGGGGGGGGGCGCCAAGAGTCTAATTTGGGCTGTTGTCCCCAGTTGGCCCGAGCCCTTCCCCTGTCGTTTGTCTGGAAGGAGCCCCGGATGGATTAAAGGGGCCGGGGGAACGGAGCGGAGATATGTTTTCTCATCTCATCTCAGGGTAACAGAGTGTTGACAATTGACTGGGGCCTGAGAGTGTGTGCATGAAAGTATCTAGCTGATATGTATGTATGTATGTGCGGAAACTAAAGTCTTGCACATGACCGGGGGCATCACCCTCCCCAAAAAGACTATCTGGTCAAATTGCTTGGTCATAAGATTTCTAATAGCAAAACATGATATTATAAAACTTTGCTGAAATGTGATATGCGGTCATATGGTAGTAATTAGGGCCCTAAAGTTCCAACCACCTACGTATACATGAATTAACCATGATATACATCATCACGGAAAATATGGCTTATAGAAATATGGCTACGACAACTGAGAAGAGCTTTTAGTGCCGATGGGGCGGAAAATAAGCTGTACTAAGATTAAAACTGAAATAGCAGTGGTCATGAGCTCCACTGGATTGACGTCAGGCGTTGGCAGGCAGGTCACGAGACGGGACCGGGGCTCGATCCGGATATCCATCCGACAAGAGGTCTCGGGGCAATAGAATCAGAATACGAAGGACAGTGCAAAGGATATTTCCTCTTCTTTATTATGGCTATGGGTTGTATCATTCTGAACGCGGTAGGGTCTGATACACCCACTCACACGGTAGGCGTTCTGCCCAATCACACATTCATCAAAAGAATTCCCAATATCGAAATCGTTCCACCACACAAAAACACATAACTCATAAGTGTAGTAACAAAAAACCAACGTCATTACCACATTTTTATACAATCCAACCCAAATACCTCAAGGCCCGAAATTTCTCGCATCATGTCAAAAAAAAGTGCCCTAGAAGGAGAAGGGCAAGAGTCGGCTTCTTGCAAGATATGGTAATTAGACTATAATCCCATTGCCTCACAACTAGCCTTGAGTTTTTCCAATTTCTGTTTGGTGTTATCAACGAGGAATTGCCTGTTGGGAAGAATAATTAGTTTCCTCAATACCACAAATATCAGGGTAACCTATTGAATGGGAACAAACTCTTTTCTCAACATCTCTTTCAACTCCGCCACCTTTTTCTTCCTCAATTCCTCCGGGACCCCATCACCTCTAGCTGACCCTGAAGTCACTCCAGCCTTGCTCTCATCATTACTCTTCCCCACTATCGGCTTCATATCCTCCCAAATCTCCCTAACCTGCGTTGCTCTCTTCTCCAATCCTTTCTTCACTTCTTCCTCGCCCACCCGCTTCTTCTCCCTTTCCTCAACGAAGCCCGCCTTCTCGGCAATCTTCTGTAATTCCGCCTCCCACTCCTTCTCCCGTTCAGTCTTGACCACGCCGACTTCACCGCTTCTCCCATGTCCACTCTTAATTAAGCCCCTGAATGCTGCATCGAATTTCGCCTGCAACTCCTTTTGGTTCTTCTCTAGGCTCTGCAATCTACCCTTGACGTTACGCGCTGTCATCCCTTCCTGCCGTGTTATGAGCTCGTGGATTTTCAATAGCTGGCGTTCGTACTCGGCTTTCTGCTGTTTCGCACGGGAATACATAATCTCTGCCTCACTAGTAAGTTTTTCATATTCGCGCTTAACCTGCTCACGAGCTTGTCGGAGGATTTCCAGGGATTCGGCATTGTAATGCAATGGGCCCTTCATGAGCTGTGGGTTGCGTTGCATATTGGCTGCCATGAAATGGGAGAGCCCTGGGGTTTCTCTGAGAATCGCAGGGGGATCATATAAGGGCATTGATATAGATGGGAGGTAAGTCGCTAGGGTAGATTTGGGCGGCTTTGCTAGTATTGAGGCGTCCTCCGGGTCGATAATATTCCGGAATTCAAATGGTATATCAAAGTCGGCAGTATACACCGATGTTTCTGAGTTTGATGTCAAGATGTAGCCCAGATATGAATCCTGGAGCACCAAACAGCCTACGATGGCATGAGGAACGTTTGGTAGTGTCTTCGCGCTATCAACCACCTTCTTGACAATGGACCCTTGTGTTCGCTGGAGCTGTTTAGCAATGAAATCCTCGCCTTCTTCTGGATCAGCTACCAGTTTCAGCCCTTTCAGCCATTCTGACATATCCACTGCTTCCACCCCGGCATAATGCGCCACAAAGACAACTTCGCCGATTAATGGGTTTTCCACAAATACTGGCCAATGTTTCCTTCCATGGTTCTCTGGTAATTTTGTACCCAGTTTGATAGTTTCGAATGAAGCAATAACAGGCGGATTCTTGCCCTGCTCCGACTGCTTCTGTTGTAATTTCTTGCCTACCCACCTTGCCTGTATGGGCTCGAACTCCAGAAAAACGTCAATGTTTGCGTTTGACCACACGACAGATATAGTTGCAACAGGGTCGGAAGTGGTATGTATAATATCACATGCATATACCTCCTCTGCGGAAATATCTAGCGGAGCTGGCTGCATCAGGAATGGTCCTTGTAGCTGTGGCGTAGGAGTAACCGATTCTGGTCTTGTGAAATAGGGTTCTTGGTCTCGCCTATTAAATGATGATGATCGCCTAGCTGTTTCTTGGTTCAGGACTTCCTCTAGCCACTTTGCCTGCTGCCGGAGTGCCAACCTGTCACTACGAGTGACATCTTTGGAATCCTCTAGTGCCTCGAGATGCGTGATGAGTTCTCGCTGTAGGTTGTGGAGGTAGTTCTCAGAAGGAACCCATCGGGAGGGGACAATAGGGCATAAAGTGTAAATGTCTCCTCCTCGCATGAGAATGTACAAGCTGAACGGATGCCAGGAAAGGTCCCCAGATGCGAAACAGCATGAAGCCGGCTCAAAGGATTCGGGGTCGGGAATGAAGCTTGTTCGTTGCCGTTCTCGACCAGATAAGGAATTCAGGTCGAAGACTTGGTCAGGCACTTCGCAGGTGGCTTCCTGGTCCATAGTAATGTCATAAACTCTGATAAAGGCATCTGAGGTTAAGATCACAAGAGAAGAGCCCTGAAATCCAAATGGATGCCACACAGCTCGCACAGTCTTTTCTGAGCTGTTATGGTGATACGTGGTTCCTATTTGACGGCAACTGGCACTATGTCAGTATGGAGACGCATATAACCTGAAGAGCCCGAAAACTGACACTGCACGTAATTTCTCATCACTTGACCTTACAAATCCTGGTGATGGCAACAAGCAAACTGCAACTCTCTTCTCCCCAACAATAGCCAAATACTGCCCGTCTGGGCTGATCTCCAATTGATGTATAGTAAAGTCCAGTTCAGGGATATTGAGGACCTGGAAGTAAAGGTCAGTTCTATTCCAAAATTTCCCCAGAACCACTCACCTGGTATCCCCTCCCTGTCTTTGGGCTGATCTGCGTTGCCTTGCCAGTTCCCTCCCGCTCCTCTTCATACTGCGCCTTCAGGACCCTAAGATCAACACACCTTATCTCACATCCCGCTGCCACAAATACCTCTGTTCCCCTACTGGCTATCCTCCGCTGGGGAGTCGCTTCTTCAGTTTCTGTTGCGGCAAGAATATATTTCGGCACCAGTGGTTGCTTTGGAGGATCTGCAAAGAGGCTGTAACCAGGGGTGCCCTTTGTCAGCCATGGGATAGCATCGCTCGTAATGTTAATCATCGTAATTGGCGGGGTAAAGTTGGTTGGTCGTCTCGCGGATTGTGGTGGTGATAGTGTCTGAACCCGACTAGGGTTAACGCGACGTGCTAACTGTGTTTTGATGCCAAGACTGGCCATCCAAATCTTAGGGTCATACACCACGACGACGACAACAACGATTATACGACATTCAGAGATGTTGTCTACGAAGCAGCAGAGCACAGTAGCCAGGCTGGACCAGCCTTCAACATATTTCAAGCCGAGCCGTGATGTGAGCCTCTCGACAGCCTCCTGAGAAGGAACCAAACTAACCAGCAAGGCACACCAGGATCGCAAACGGCAAAAGCAGGAGGACAAAGCGGACCTGCTGAAGGAAGCCACAACATTATATGTCGGCAACTTGTGAGAATTCCCGCTTTTTACACCATGGACAGCAGTTATACGGACAATTAAGCCGTTTAAGAAGGGAACAGATGGCTAATACGGTGCCGATGAGCTCAATTAGGTCGTTTTACACTACAGAGGAACAGATTCACGAGCTGTTCTCAAAGTACGCTTCATCTTACTGCTGAGATTATTGGACCAACTGCTGACGGGCAATCTTCGCTAGATGTGGTGAAATCAAGCGGCTGGTAATGGGCCTCGATCGATTTCACAAGACTCCTTGCGGCTTTTGTTTTGTCGAATACTATACCCATGAAGATGCTCTGGACTCCATGAAGTATATTGGCGGAACTAAGCTGGATGAGCGAATCATCCGAACAGATCTCGACCCTGGATTCAAAGAAGGGCGACAATATGGCCGAGGGCCAAATGGTGGCCAGGTGCGAGATTATTACAGAGAAGACTATGACGCAGGCCGGGGGGGGTATGGCGGTAAGGAGCAGCAGGAAAATAGCAGGGATGTGTCGATGTGAACCCCTCTTGACTCATTGCGTTGTATTTCTAGCTTTGTTTGAACTTGCTGTTATATTATTTTGGCTTGGGTATCTTGCTTGACATTATTTCTCGTTTTGCTATTATACTAGTGGGAGTACTGCTTGAAGGGTAGGTAGAAGCACAGACCTTCTCCAGGGCGGGCACAACTTTGAGTGGGAAATCATCATGGGGCGCCAGACCGGAGACAATTTGTCGCAACAACAATATTACAAGGTCGCTTGGTCATGTGATTGTAAGGTCGCTTAGACCTAGGTAGAGATTCCAAATTTGATTAGTGTTATACTTAGGCTACATAAACGGGCACCTGTACGTCCCCAAGTCAAAGCTTCAGCGGAAATAATTAAGCACCTTGGGGAGCAAATAAACCATAAAGAAGCGCACAGCGTAACGAGGAGCAAATAAACCGTTCCAAGCGGGAATTCCCGTGCCGACGCATGCGCCCCATATTGATGGTTTAAATTTTTCTGACACGATAACTAGACTACCTGTACGGGCCCTATACGAGGTAGTCTGGTTGCCCTATACGGACTCCCCTCTCTCCCAAAGGCGGATGCCAAGCTTGGTTTGCAAAGTTATGAAGGGTTGAATATCTCGATGCACTGCTCGTTTCCATCGTCAAACTCCAAACACACTCCCTTGGGTCTACTTAGAATATGCTCTGATACGACGAGACCACCTGGAAGCTTGTTCGATTCCATCGGTTAGCTGCCCCTCCCTCCAGTCGTGCGCAGAATCGCAACAGGAGGTGCACTTTCACCCTTGGTTTCTTGAGAATATTCTTAGACTTGTCCTGTGAGCGTAGTTATGGCCCAGCCCAAAGATCTGGAATCTGTGGATCAAGATATGGACAATTATGGAATGGGTGGAGGAGTGAACTCTTCTGCAGGCTTGCTTGTGAAACCGCAGCAAGAAAATCCGCCAGAGGAGAAAGCCGGAAGGGCATCATTTTTCCTCTGGATCGCCGTTAATACCCTCGCGACTATAGCAATTGTATACATACCTTCAGCCCCGTTTACATACAATACAAATATCTAACCAGGGCCAATTCTTAGGTATTCACCAATAAAGCTATTTTCGAGGATCCGTCATTGAAGAACATGCAGACTTCATTCGCTTCCTTTCACTTCGCCTGTACAACCCTCACATTGTATTTTGCATCGCGGCCCTTGATAGGGATGTTCACCCCCCGGCGGGCCAAGTTCTTGGACATCTTGCCCCCGTCTGCAGCTATGTGCTTTAACGTCGTTCTGCCGAATTTGTCCCTCGCATATTCATCTGTTACATTCTACCAAATTGCACGAATTCTGCTTACACCATTGGTTGCATCGATCAACTTCATCTTCTACCGTACCTCATTGCCTAGAGATGCGGTTCTTACCCTTATACCTGTTTGTCTGGGGGTGGGTATCGTCAGCTATTACGATACCCTTCCGACTGGGGACAAGCAGGCAAGGACAACCAGCCCAGTAGGCGTCGTTTTTGCACTTTCAGGAGTGTTTGCAAGCTCTTTATACACTGTATGGATTGAGGTATATCATAAGAAGCTGAGCATGAGCAGTATGCAATTGATCTTTAATCAAGCTCCTTGGTCAAGCGCTATGCTTTGGGTTTTCATTATGCCGTTCCAAGATTTGACACAGTACCAAGGTCTCGGTGGATTATGATTTGCATGTCTGGCCTTTTTGCTAGTTTGGTCAACCTGTCTCAATTCTTCATTGTGGTACCTATTCCTCCAGTCATGCTGGCTTTGTTTCTAAATATTTCCTCAGGCAAACGCTGGGCCAACAAGTAGTACTATTGTTGGGCATGTGAAGGCGTGCTCCATTGTCATGATTGGTTGGGTCACCAGTAGAAGGAGTGTCTCGGACAAGAGCCTTCTAGGTAAGTGCTCCCACGGGGCTTCCGTTGTTTGGTGTGACTAACAGCCATACAGGTGTCATTATGGCAATCGGTGGAATCATTTACTATATACTCCGCGATTATGGCCAGATTGGGCAGAAAAGCCTAGAAGGATTTATGGCACATAAGCACTTTTTTAATTCTTAATACTCATTCTCTTCTTTCCGAGACAACCACTTTCCACGTCATATATCCTACTCTGATTTTTTCACATACTCTAGACTGTAATATCTTGCTACCTACCCTTTTCCTTCAACACCCATCGTCATGTACATATGTGCACTAAATAGATCCTTCTAGGTGGCATCGGAACCATGCGTCACATGAAGTTAAGCATTGCAAACTGAACCAATGGCAGATCACTAGTATTATTTAGTACATACCCTTAATTACGCATATTGTATATTTCAGCACTAGCCGTCTACCTCCCTGAAACTTTTGCGTGTTTTGCTACATCAGCCTCCTATCGTTGTAATTTGTCTTATTCGTGGCTTCATTACTAAAGAACTTTTCTCAGTCTCTCGCTTCAGTTATTTACTCTTCCTAGCCAAAAACGCTACCTTCCGCTTCACTCCAAATACGTAATAAAATGCCGTCCGTTTTTAGGGGGCTCAGCGTCCACGCGTCACCGACAAACTACATATTTCGATGTCCGAGTTTCCCAGACGCTCCGTCGCTGGTGGTTGGCAGACCGGGTGGGAATATGAAGATGGTGGAACACCCGGTGTTGCAGTCTAAGAGCTCCATGAGTATCGCGGGCATCTTGGGTGTGATTAGGTTACGGCTAGGTTATTAAGCCCTTCCATTTTTAAAAATCGAGCTTTAGGATGAGCAGTTGACAGTTAGTATGGTGGGGAGGGTATAGATAAATACATTATTGTCATCACGAAATCGATGGTCGTGGGGAGAATAAGGGGGCATAGCGTGTACAAGATACAGGCTACGGAGTTTTTGCCATTGCAAGAGTCGACTTTACATGTATGTTTGGCCCAGGAAAGACAGTGGGGGTGAGTGAGGGTGTTGACAGTTTGTTTTTCAAGGACCATGATGAGGATGCCTATTTGGCATTGTTGCGAGCCCACTTGAGGGCCGGGCCGATGTACTATTCGTACTCTTTCGATCTTACAAATTCGATGCAGCGACAGTCGACAGCGGATCACACTCTCCCCCTCTGGCGGCAGGTATACATCACAGAGCCGGAAACTTTACGGGAAGTAGGGCTGATAGAATGGACTTTTGATAGGCCGATGACCGTTTCTTTTGGAACAGATATGTCCAATCGGACCTTATTGACTTGCGAAGCTCAGCACCATCTGTAAGGCATGCCCGGGTGACCATGAGAAGCTTTACTGATGCAACCACCTAGGTGGACTCTTTCATCCTCCCAGTGTTCTTTGGCTTCCTTACAATCGCCACCACACGCATCAAGAACACCCCTATGACCTTCATCCTTATCACCCGGAAGTCGAGGCACCGCGCCGGGACCAGATACTTCACCCGAGGAGTTGATGAAAATGGGAATGTAGCAAACTACAATGAGACGGAGCAGATCCTCATTGTCGGAGATGCGGGGGGTGGATTGAGTGTGTCCTCACCATAGCCTACAACTCTGATGAAGATCTAACAGCAATACAGGCGGTTATGACCCTGAATCGATCCCCTCCGCTGGCGGGCTAAAAGAACAAGTCCAAATTGTAGCATATGTCCAAACCAGAGGAAGTGTCCCAGCCTTCTGGGCGGAAGTCAGCAACCTCCACTACATTCCAAAACTAGCAATCAGGGGTGTCGAAAACGCTATCCCATACGCAAAGAAACACTTCGACGAGCAGATCCGATTATATGGTGACAACTACTGCGTCAATCTTGTGAATCAAAAAGGTCGAGAAGAGCAAGTAAAGGCAGCTTACGAGAGGGTCGTGAGGACTTTACTGACAGCACCCTCGGAATCCACACAAGCAAGCGAAAAGACATCAGAGCGGTTTCGGGTTATTGAGCCTATTCAGGAAAAAACAGTGGACAGGATTCACTACATTTACTTCGACTTTCACCATGAGTGTCGGAACATGAAGTGGCATCGTACCCAGCTTTTGCTAGACCAGTTAGGAGAAGCATTGTACAACCAACGCTACTTCCATGCGACTGAGGGTGGCTCCTCGGCTTCCTCGGCTGTGCGGAACACACAGACTTCGGTCATTAGGACTAATTGTATGGACTGCTTGGACCGTACTAATGTCATGCAGAGTATGCTTGCAAGGTGGACCCTCAACCGACAATTGGTAGACCTTGGCGTGCTTGAGAAGGGGGAGAATGCGGCCTCTTATGCTCACTTTGAAAATTTATTCCGCAACGCTTGGGCTGACAATGCAGATATTGTCTCCCGCGCATACTCTGGGACTGGGGCACTCAAGACAGACCTCACCCGCACAGGGGTACGGACAATGAACGGGGCGTTGGCGGATCTTGGAAATTCATGCACACGTTATATCAGAAATAATTTTGCTGATGGGCCGAGGCAAGACGCATATGATCTCTTCTTAGGCAATTACCTGCCCTATGCGTCGGGTATTTCTAGCTCCTGGGTCTTTGTTGACAGAAGGCCGATATTCATTCAGTCGGTGCCGTATATTCTCGCCGCATCGGTGTTCTTGGTACTGTTTACGATGATTGCGGCGGATTCGAGATTGACAATGAAGTTGTTTATGTTGTTTTGGACGACAGTTGGGCTGTATTCGGGGCATTTTATTTTTACTCATGGAATGCTTTACGTAAGCACATATTTTTTATTTTGTTTCACATCTAGTGCTAACTATCCTGACAGGTCAACTGGCCAAAGCTCAATACCATGGCCTGGGCGATAGAAGGATACAATGAGGCTCTAGGAAGGGTGAAGAAGGATAAGATTGTTGGACAGCTCGTTCCGAGGCATGAGCGTGGCGTGAGCAGTGCCAACATCAGGTTGATTCACCTTGAGGAGGGGAAAAAGAGGATCGAGTAAAGAGGAAAAAAACTTGGCCAATACACAATACAGAGTATGTGTGAGGATGTTTTGCATAGAGGCGGGGGCGCATAGAGGCGGGGGCGTAATTGCACATGCGTGGCGCTGTGGAGTCAAATGTATATTTGGCAGCAAGTTCCTGATACACTACAGTGCGGGGGATCGAGGGATGATGGTGGACTCTGCGGTTGTTTTACGATGATATCTATACCAAGAGGATTTTCCACATACTGAGTAGCTCTTGTAATTTTGTGTTCTATTGCAACTTATTGCTTTTTCTCATTTACTTGGTGTTTTTCTTTCCTTTCCTTTCCTTTCCTTTTTTCCTCAAACTTTTTCTCAAACGTTTTCTTCTAGAATATGCTCGGCGTTAAACTATCAATTGAGAAAGCTAGTCACGAGACCTCAGCGTGGGTAGCTATTCCAGAATTGTATAAGTATTTCTCATGGTATTTGCTTGTGGTGTTATTTGCTATGCTATTAGGGTCTACCATCTGCTCTGTTTTCTCAGGGTTATATGGGTTATAGTGTGTCAGAACGACCTGATAATATAGGAAAGGAACACTATTAGCTTCATTTCGCCACTCATTGCCGAAGGTATTAATTCGGATTTCCTCCGTTTCTTGGGCTTGCGGGGTTTGATGGCAGATTGTTCTGATATGTCTGGTGGAGCCGCTTCGGGAGTGCCCTCACCTGGTGGGCCTGGACCTGGCGGGGGAGGCAAAGTACATGTGGGTTGAGCTGAGCAAGCTGAGTGGAGTGCATCAACGAATCTAACGGAAGGTGGAAATTACCACTAAACAAACATTGCTGGTGATCGTTCGACCCGCCCCAGGTGAGCTGATGACAATGTTGCACCAGTGTCTGGAGTAGGTTCCCCATTTCCTCATACATCCGTGCTAGGCTTCCTTCATCTAGTTCTCATCTCTGAATAGAAAGTACACACTCCAATTCCACAACGGCTAAAATTTATAATAGCGTTTGAATAACAGAACAGCAATGGATCTAGAAAACCGGGATCATGAGAACAGAAAAAACCTAAGCTACAATAAACAACTATTTGCGGCAACAATTATCCGGACTTATCCCCAAACCCATCCTGTTTCAGCGTAGCTGAGGGGAATTTTTTAAGCCAGCTACTGGGGGCCCGAATTACTAGTGAAATTATCTGATATCAACCCACTTTTGAACGATTGTTTTGGAACACGCGCCGGGTACATACAACCAGAACATACCCGCAGAGAGTAGAGACAAATATATGGTCAACAATTTCACCTCATCGGTAACCATCACTCACACTGGACTACAGCACCGTAGCCTCATCAGTGCCCTGGCCTGTAGTTCGAGACTAGTCTGGTTTAGTCTCGGCTCCATGAAACCTCTAAGTTATCATAGTTACCCTCATATTGGATTTAACAACGCATTTAATCCTCTCGGGATGTAACAAAGCACGAGTTACCCTATAGTAGGTTAATTAACCATAGGTTTGCCATTGGCTCGCACATGTACAGTACCGTAGGGGTGTGCTTAAGTATCATATATAACGATACTCTCTAGTTGCCAATGCGGTCTAATAAGTATGCTGCATACACTCCAATTAGACACACATAGAATTCCGTTGAAGCAGCTAAAAGCGTACAAGGGAGTGCCTTGTTATTGGAGGTGCGGATGTTAGAGATGAAACAGGGCCGGCAGAAGGTGACAAGGGGAGGATTTGGAAGTGAAGTTGTCGGGGTCAATCCGCAACTTGGCCTCAAGGTCAACTGTAGGTGCCGAAGGGCAGGAACTTTTAACTCGCCCCCAAGGCAGTCATGTGCATATACCTTCCCCTAAGCAAAATCACTACGTGACTGCGGTTTCATAGAAATTTCCCTGGCTTCATAATCAGCAGCAATGTGGGGGGGCTGAAGCGTGACTCTGCCAACAACGTTATGAGGGTCCTCACTCTGATTAGACTGCTACTTGCTTAAGTACTTAGTAATCCCAGAACCTATCATAGTATTTAAAAATAAAATAAAAAGAGCCTTTCTTGCAGTACAGCCACCGACGTCAAACCTGGCCATGTAACCAGTTTTCTGGCTGCCCCGTGGCGCAAGCCACTCCTAACCAACGCTACTGCTAGGACCTACAGGGGCGGATGTAAGACAATATCTGGACGGGGCTGGTGCCCGCCAGACTAAAATAGTTGAGCACTCGAAAATGAACCAATGCTGTGACCTTCCCCAGTACGGTGTGCAGGGAAAAAGCAACTCTAAGTCTGGAAACCGTAGAGTTTTAGTGACTACATGTATTGCTTAAGCATGGGATATTTCTCATCAAGGGTTGTCAAGTATGTCAAAAGATTTGAACATCTTTAACTATTGATGGATCAAAGGGCTTTCTGCTACGCATGAGGGGCATGGATGTGTATAGCGGGGATGTGGAGTTGTTGGAAATTGGCTGTCACAAGTTGCTACTAGTAAACGCACACAAAAAAACCGGTATAAGTTTGTAGAGCCCATGGCTTAGTTTGGTGGATTTCAGTTTCTTAAAAAGATGCATTATTTACGCTTGTGAATGCTTCTGAATTGATATTGTCAATCCCTGTCAGACTGAGCACCACTGTAGATCCTACTAGTAGTGTTGATTGTAAAAATACAGTTAATACGGTAGTCGGAGCAATCCAGCCGCAGCACAGAATGGCAATGAGGTCCGCAAGTAATTATGAGCGATGCTGTCTGGGCTACCATGTAACTAATACTACATGTACCAGGAATGACAAATGAGTTGGGCTTGTTAGGCTTTTTCTTGATGTAAGTTGATACGCACAACCCCTCTATGAGTTGATCTTATCGATAAATATCCCTGCTTATAACGAGCGTTTACTGTATCATGAGAGACCTATACCATGTTAAGATCCAAATGTAATACAGCTATAACCTCTACCACTGCTTAAAATATCTGTGCATTTGGTAGTATCTGCACGCAATTGCCTAGATCTATGTTAATGAGGCAGCGTATATCTCCCCTTTCTATGCTAGTTGACACAAGACTACCGGTAGGGGTTGGCTAGTCTCGAACGTTCCTTCAAGGGCACGGGTACTAGGTAGATAATAATAATAATAATAATAATAATAATAGGTAATAATGACATCATATAATGCCCATCGAAATCGCAATACGGCTTTATTCGTGCAACCAGACTACTTGCCTGTTGTCAGAATTAGATTTCATGCCCCAGCTGATCGGCTTACAGGGGTGCAATCGGGACGATCCGAGATGGATCGGCAAACTTTGCAGAAACAATGAGACTAGCTCTTTTGCCGGCTTGGCTGCCTGCAATGCGTCCATCATTTACCAGAATACTGGTACTTTGTCTATCAGCTTATTGAGCGAGGTTTCCACTGACATAAGAGTCGAAGCCAACCGGCATTGACCTCGGGCTTTCGGTAATTCAACAATCAACAGGGGCCCGTTAAACAAAGGGAGCAGAGCATCATGATTACCATAAAAAGCAAATAGGGGAGTAAGTCACTCCGTACCTTTTCGGCAGATCACCTAGGGATCGGATCAGCACAAGTACAGTGTGAGCCGCAGCGCATATATTGTGCTGCGAATAGATATATTCCCAAGGAAGGACACCACCTACATCAACCTCCCGGCTCCAGCTACTATTTTCCAAGTGGGTGTCTATGGTGGGCCCTGGGGCACACTGCCTAGAACCTTACACCGTATCGAGACTAACACCCATATTATATTCTGCAATGTAAGGTCTTAATTATCGCATACTATCCTTTCCATGTATGTGAAGGTATGAAACACAAGTCCCCGGGTTCAGAAACCGTACCACAATATCTGCTTACCAGAAATGCGACGCAGTCAGCTACTTAATTAACATCCTTTCTATCATGAATACATAACAGGATCGAGCTGCCCCGGGCAAGGCGCTCAATGTATCAATCCTCAGTACTGGTAAGGATCTTATCGTCAACCCACGGGGCGGTGATTTCTTGCATTGAACGATTCTGGATCTATTGTTACAGCGCGTCACACGTCTATTCCATCAAGGAAAATATCAAACCCGAAAGCATACCCATGGAACGAAAACAAAAACATCTTCGATGTTGAGAGAAGAAAAATATATATATATAAAATGTCCCAATCCCGACCAGACAACCTATACAGACTCCAATATCTGGCCTCATCGATAAGGCCTTTGGAAAACGCCACAAGCTCGCCCCGTCACCGACCTGCACTACCACCAATTGATCATTAATCCCATGTCCCGAAAAATTCATCCCTCCATACAACCCATAACAAGGCCGTGTGCATTTAGGGAAGTCTACAAAAGCTAAAGGACAGTAGCCGCCTCGAGAAGCACTAACGCACCCATATCCCCCAATTTCAAGTCTACCGTGGTGCTGGCATATTGGATCCATTGGCACGTACATGGTCGATGAATTGTATGGCCATATTATCTACACCATGATTAGCACATTGGATGATAAGGGCATACAGTTCACCAACCGTAAAATGGAGAAACCGGGTCCTCTTGAGCGACAATTACATCCGGCGGGACATATGTAGCCAGTATCCTGGAACCCCCCCTATCAACCCTACGGCTCCCCGGGAGAATGGACCCCGGCTGCTCTACTTTGACGAGCATGAACTTGAGCCTGTAGTTTCCAGGTCTGATTATTCTGAAGTTGGCAAAGTGTGCAAAGCTGCCGACTTGCTGGTCTAGTGGAATACTCGCACCACTGACGCTGGGTTCTGATACGTCAGAAGTCTGAGTGCCCTCATTTATGGGCTCTAATGATGCTGTTGTCCCCTGGGTCTCATGGTTCTGCGGCAATAGTCCTTCCCCATCCTCCCGACAAAGGCTGATGGTGACAAAAAGATAGCCCAGTTCACCTTGTCCACTTATTTCAGAACCTGTTGTAAGATGACGAATATGTAGTTGGACTGCTGGAGGAGGGTAGATTGGGGTATAGATCTGGGCCCTTTGAGGGAGATGATAGGCAAGCTCTAGTGCGTATGATCGATCTGGACCAACCAAGGTGCCATTGATGTTTGTGTTCTGATGCATACTGTCCGGTCCGGTGGAGGGAGGGGTGTACGATGAGTTATTCCGTCTCTCTATGTTTGATTCCTCCCTTTCTGCTCCCCTTCCCTCTGAGATCCTCGACTGTCGGGTACTGATACGCAAGCGGGTCCTAGTTGCCTCTGCTTCCTCTGCAAGGCTTGTGAGACTGGATTCCAAAGAACTGCTACTCAGGCGTTCTGACCGACGAAGAGGTATTGTTTCTGATGCTAAATCGGACTGGCTACGGCGGTTTGCTCTCCCCTCTGATTGTTGCCTTTCCTGGCGGGACCGAACTGATCCAGTATAACCTACGATCTGTCGTGATCGCCGGCCTCTTCGCATAAGATGTCTCTACTCTGTCTGGAATTGTTGCTGTCAGCGCGACCTGCCCATGCAATGGTTTTATGGACGAAATACAAGGCAGTGAAGTCAAATTGTTAATAATAAAGCAGAAAATAAAGCACTTGGGTTCGAATGTTTCGACCGCCACGCTCGTATCGCAAGGTCCAATGACATTCAACAGGGTCACTCTATCCTTTATATTGGCGACCTGGAAGTGTCGACGGAATATAAGTCAATAGCAAACAGAGACCCGCATCATATGGCGTGCATCATCACCTTGGCTAGAGAGAGAGAAAGTTGTTGATAACAGTTATAACGTAACAACTGAGGGTACTTTAATCGTAATTTGTCAATAACAAGGGCACGGATGTTGCATATCCAATTTCTGACATCGCAGACTAAATGTGTGGAGGGCGTGGCTCTGGGTCTCCTGATGAGCAGCGCCATTGTTTTTCATTTAAGAGAAACTTTCGCAAACAAGAGGACCCCTGGAATTCGAGAAGCGGAAATCCAGTGGATTGGTTCAACCCCGGCTTGTTATTCGCCTGCAGAACCGAAAAGAAGCACGTTGTGAATCAAAACCGATACTGAAATAGAACCAGGGTTCATTCCGACCAGATGGAGTTGGCGTGGTGAGTAAAACACTGGCCTGGGCAATGCTTTTGATGTGCGGCCCAGTACGAGTAATACCCAAGACAATTTGGTGAAGAGAACCAAACTGGATACAAAAAATGTGAAAAAAACAATGACAAGGAAAGAGAAAGGGAAAGAAAAGAGCTATAACCTTTTCTCCTGAGCCTTCAACACACAAACGCAATTGGAGGTAGGATGTGCTTGTGTTGGTGCCTATGGGAAGGCCAGGTGATTGCACCTTGTCTTTAGTTGAATGAAACAATAGTTGATCAGTCTAAAAAATCATATAAGTCAGCTCCAAACGCCATACAATATTAAAATGCCAGCGGAGGAATAAGGATCAAAAACCGCGGAGGAAAAAAGAGGCATCGTCTGGGGTACTAGTTTTGCTTTGACAGACCTATCAAGAAGCTGGCAAACGGAATATTCCCCTGCTTGTCACACGCAGGATAGAGTGCGGTTCAACTGCCCTTGGATCCCAGAAGATAGAGCTTGAGGATGGATGACAGTTGAGTAGCCAAGGGGAGCGACAGGAGCCAGTGTTAATATAGTCAGATCCGAACTAATGTGGATTATACCAAAGTCACTCAATTTTTAAACGACTGCGCTCGCCTCCAACTCACTACTCTCACTAGATGACCACACCAATCATTAACGCTCGGAAAGGTACCGTTAACCCATCTGGTACCAGTAAGCATACCCCTTCCGCTTCGCTTTGTTGGTCACTTGCTGTCCATGCTCTTGGGCACCCGATTGTTACAGCTATGCGGGAAGCTCCAGTACTGACCCTGAACGATTAGGAATATAATCTCCGTGCTTCTAACAAAGCCATGTACTTTCGTACATAAACGGACCCTCGGAAAACGCCATTCCCATGGCGAACCAGTCAGCCGGGACTGACCATCACCCATCGACCCAGAGCACCATGCGGGCTCCCTGCGGACGCAGTTTGGGCCCGGGGCACCGCAGTCGTGGTGGTGTTGTGGACTCGACTAGTTTTCGTTGGTTTTCGATTCTGGTTGGCTACCCGCTGCCAGCTTTCAGGCGCTGGTGGGCATACTGTGATGCCTCAAGCTAGCGGGGTATGAGGATCGCCCATCAAAAACTCAGTTTGTCCATCGGTGGACCCGTCATCGGATCGCAAATGTAAACGACGCTAATTTACGCCCTGGGAAAAAACGCCATTCGAAATCGTGGCTTTGGGGCTACAAAAAATGGCTGCTGGGTACAGACTAATGATACTGGAGTACAGATCGAGTTGATTCGACACCACTATGCACCTGATAATTTCGGTCAAGGAATTGGCTGCACCAATCGCACTTACTTACCTCATTATCTAGCTACATGTATCGGCGTCATCTCAGGCTTCAGTAATGTACACCTTGGCTCGGACCATCTGGTGTGTTGCCTGCTTCATGTTGGCAAGTTATGGTGCTTTTATTAATTTAGCCTTAATTCCATTCATTTTATTTGGGATATGGAAAGGAAGATCCGATCTCATTCACTCACTCTACGAAGCACGAGAGGGGATGGAGGGGGAGGGGGAGGGGGAAGGTGTTGCAGGAGAAATGTCTCGAAATTTTCCCTTCCAAGCTTCCTCTCCCAGTACTCTGTATGTCCTACGTCAATATCAGTTATATTGCTATATGTCTGTGGATGTAGGTCGCTGCTGCAGCACAATCAGGGTATCGTGGGATATATTGTCAGTAATAAAACAACTGTTATATGCACCTGCCAACAATATATTATAGAAGGCGCAGGTACCAGAATTCGTGGTATTACGAAACAAAATCTGAAAATATAACCATAATATCGTATATGATAGAAGTTGTCGTATGTACCTGGTACATCAATACGTTAGTCGACGATTACGCTACGGTCACGGATGTGCGATGGCATGCAGGTCTGCCGCGCAAGTTGCATGAAGCACAACGTACTAATGAACGACATACATTCGAACCAAGCGAGCGGCCGGACTACCCCCCCTCTGTGGGTATTTTAGCTTCCCTGGCAATGCCATACCACGGGAATAGCCCTTGGTAACTGGTGCTGCAGCTTGGTTGGTCATGATCAGTTTCATTAAACAAACATGCACACAGGGAACCTCCATCAACTTTGTTGCTGTATCCCGGTCTGGACCTGCCCCAAGTGCAAGGAAAAGGCGCGGGTCTGCCTTTCCATATAATCACCCAGGTGTGCGAGACAATAGGAATGGGGCCAAGGCTTCCCAGATTAGGTAGTGGAACGCCAATAAGACCAGCTGCGGAAGGTTCATATGGGTAGGTATGGGTGTTGTGAAAAGTGGTTGGAGTATATTATAATATTGGACAAAGGTTTTCAATGCCACGGCGGCAGGGGTATAAATTTTACAATACCACAGCGCTAGCAAAAAGTTCTACAATACCACAGCGACACAGCGACACAGCCACAGCAACCACGGTGACTACAGCAATACAGCAATACAGAGATACAGAAATACAGGAATACAGGAATACAGGAATACAGCGATACAGATAAAAAAAAAAGTGTTTAGTAAGTATAAGTAAAGGACAA
>Ga0307514_10001576_pt1 | contig 26989 bp, 23 predicted proteins | sample 16_EM_MG_FD_203088 | JGI IMG/M metagenome (GOLD analysis project Ga0307514, IMG submission 203088) | Populus trichocarpa ectomycorrhiza microbial communities from riparian zone in the Pacific Northwest, United States - 16_EM | ecosystem: Host-associated > Plants > Roots > Unclassified | place... | reverse complement strand
GTGCGGATATACGTAAACGAGGGAATGTACTTCGAGTCGAGAGCTGCATAATAGTTATGATATCAACTCGATTCTGGGACATTAATTATTGAACATTCTCATAGCCTAAATAAAATAGTATTTCGAAGTGCGGAACATACAGTATGCTCGAGCGCGAAGGCTATCGAAGGCCTTGGGTAACCAAGCGCATAGGTTTATGCCATTGCGGTACTTGGTATTATTAATCATATTGGAGGCGAATTGAACATGAAACCTCAAGAAAATACCAGTACAAAAACCCCACAAGCATTAAATACACGTCAGTATCTGTTCGAAGGACCCAGGGGCAGATATTCCGTTGTTGTCACACTCCAAGATGTCATTTGCGAGCCTGGGGTGACAGCACCACCTCTCTGCACAAAAGTGCTGACCAGGTAGTTCTTTATGTACCCGTCAGTAGATTGCGCTGGTAGATTTACATATAGCTACTCTCCATAGCCTCTTTCTGCATTGCCAGCCTTAATTGTGCATCCCTCTTCTCTTCCCGTAGCTTGATATAAATCTACCGCAACCAGGAGGCAAAGGAGTCAGTAGATTGTGACAGGGAGAAACCGGAAAAACTGACCCAAAACCACCAAACCATCTCAAAGAATGCCCATGTAAAAACTGCGCCCGTCTTTAATCCAGCGATGTTTTCTTCCTCCGCCGTCAATGGCACGAAGCGAGTAGTTCTGCGAGGCTTGAATATGTATGTGTAGGCGGTGAGGCCCATGAATACAATAAGTCGTGATGGGGCTTGGATCTCCCAGTGCTCCCGTGACGCATTCCCTGGGGAGGATGTAAGTGCAGTGAGGTCAACGAAGGCAAGGAAGCCGAGAAGAATGCCAGCGAATGCTGTGACAGCTGGCGATGATTCGAGAGACTTTATAGGCAGAGGAGGCTATAAAATAGTATTAGCACTGATAAGAAGCATAGATGCGGGTGAGTTACAAAGCCCATTGATTCCCCGAGCATTCGAACAACTCCATTTGTGGCAATTTTGCCAGGTGACGTTAGCAGAAGGTATGAAATGGTGAAATGAACACCTATTACTATGCGGATAAGGGTGAACGCAGAGATGAACGCCATCATGAAGCGAGGATGTTGTTGACTTGCTCAGCAGCAACACGCTAAAAATTTCACTATCCTATAAGGGAAAAGCACAAACGAAGAAAGGGTCTCGTGTACCTAGAAGAGCCTTTAGATAAAAATCTAGAGGTTTTCTGTTCTCTCTTCCTCTCCCGTTGAAATCACAGCGAATGCCAAGATCAGGCTAGAGTGGCGGGAACGAGAACAGAGGTTTAAAATTTTTGGAGGTTGATTCGTTGTTATTTCTTCTCTCCGTTAGACCCATTACTAAACTGACGGGACAGGGTCAGGTGACTCGCCCTAGTGAGGTCGACTACCGGTACCACATCACCGACCAGTTAGGGAATCACCAGTTAGGGAATCACCAGTTAGGGAATCACCAACCAGTTGGGGATGACTAAGGGTAAAAGGGATATGTACTGTAGAAGTAGTCTTAGTCTGGTTGGCACGACCCTCCTCTGTAAACTTGAGACAGACATCATCACACACACGCATACCTACATATCTTGCCATAAACTACGCTAGGTAGCTTGGGTTTTCCACTTTCACTCCCCCCTGCACAAGGGGATGTACCTGTTCTCGTGCCCAGACCGATTTATTTGAGTGGGTGCTTAAATCGATAACTTCCCCCGCGCGTGTATATCCTCTTATCCCAGCCATCTATCGCCATCTCCAACATTAATATCACAGATAGTCTTCCCCCCAAACCTTATCCCCTGTCCCTCAAATCTCTCAACAACAGATAACTGCAGACCCACGCTGTCACTTCGCAGACCCACGCTGTCACTTCGCAGACCCACGCTGCCACTTCGCATCCTACGCTGCCTCATTGATCATGTCTTTTCTCCTTCAGATGCCAATGCAACTTGTTCCTCGATACAAACTTTTGCTCACATCCCCTGCATCTGTGTTCAATTTCTAGCATCTGGGAGGAACAGAGTGGGGAAGATCTAGGGGTATATCTTCGGTGGAGGCACAGGAGGGAGAGGACAGAGAAGGCAAGAGGTATGTGGCAGATGGTGAGAAGACTGAGCAGTTACTGGCAAGGTGCAAAAAGCAAATAGTATGTAGACAAACCCTGTCACTTCTAACCTACCGGTAGGGGGACGGAGGTGCACCCGCAACCAACGGAGGAGATGCAGCGGCTAGCCAGAGAATGCAGCAGACGGGTGGTAGGGGCATGGAAATGGAGGGTAGTCTGGTTGCTGGGGGCTCGAATGCAGAAACTAGCTGCTCCGATGTCCAAAATCATCCTGGAGCATACCTTAAACCTACTCCACCATACAAGTTAGAGTCTGGAGCAGAGATCCCCTTGAAAATATCTAATGTATTTCTGCTCATTAATATTAGTGTAGAATTCTGCCTTAGTTTGGAGCTTATTCCGACTGCTTCAGGACCAGAGCAGACAACAATAAGCTAATACATTATGATCGGAGCAGGCTTGGGTTGTACTAAAGTGATTCTAGGTCTCGCCTGAGGAGAGCTAAATTGTACCGGGGTAGAATCGGAGTAAACGGAGTTGATTTAGAGCAGTTGGAGATGACTGGTATATAGAGCAGAACTCAAGACATGTTACCTGAAGCAATACTCTGCTCCGAAATCCCGCACACTGGAGCAGATTTTGGAGCAAATTCCGGAGGAGTTTAGTACCAGACTCTTGTCCCCAAAGCGTTGTTTATATCAGTGTAGGTAGATAAGAGTCTCGGAGCGAGCACATGGATACTACTGAAATCTAGAGACTTGTAATTGATACTTGCATTTACAGACATGCTCACAGCTCCATTTCACTATCCTCCACCCCACTCCCAACTTCATCATCTTCCATTCCACTATTACCAACCTCATCTGCCACTTCATCCCCCTCTGCCTCCATCACATCCTGGTCCAGTTTCGGGGAGTCCCAACTAGCCGGAAATCGCTCCCGAAACGTATGATACCGGAACCGGACATTTTGGTCGCATATCTCCCCATGCAAATCGGTCCCATTTGGACACACGAGTTCCGCTAAAAGTTGATTGCAGGCTTGGTGGATCCCGAGAGGGGCGTTGCCTAGCCTATATACCCCCGTGCCCGTACCACCAATAGAGACACCATACACCATATCATTAAAAGAATCCGCAAATTGTACATATGGTGTCTTGGTACCAACATCCACCAGAATAATTAGAAGAGGTTGGCACCAAGAACCACCAAAATACTGCTGGTAATCTGACCTATGGTTCTTTAAGCTCAACCGTGTTACTTTCGTGCGGTTTTTGACTTGAATCAAGATAGCTGAGATGTTTTCTTGTCTCAAGCTGCCAGAGGTGTTGCCTATGTAAACAGGAATTATTAAATCCCAAATAGGCTGTCCAAATGCACACTGTAGTGCTGCATGTTGGAGAATGCAGCCATGAATAAGTTCTTTGAACTCTCCAGGGGCGCTACGCTTTATATTTCTATCAGTGTTAACAAAGTGTGTAAAGTTACACCATGCATTAGCGAAAGCATGAGAGAGTTGTTGTTGACCTGCAACCTCCCTAGTCCGCTGATGTGGTACCATCGATATTATCTGTTCATAGATGTCGGAGGAGAAAGCACTGTGAAGAAACGCCAGGACCTTGAACGGGTGAGAGTAGGGAAAGCTTGAAGGTTGGGTGGGACTCGGATGTTCAGTTGACTTCAGTAAAAAATCTCGAGCTAAAATAAGAAGTAGGCGTACATATAACTCTCCTTTTAGCCCCTTTTCAATTATTCCTGGATGGAGAAGATATTGGGCAAGCGTCCGAATACTCGGTTCCCAATTTGTGCTCATGTTGCCTCCCGCATTATGAGTAGTACCAGACTGAGGAGCGCTACATAGAGTCCAGGCAACTGCATCTGAAACCACAGGCTCTGAGGGCGTCATGGTCGTGAATGTTCTATGTTCACCATCCATATGTGTAACCAAGCGGAGATGATAGGTTACAGCACGCCCAGCTAAGTCTCGAGCTGATGAGTTGACCAACTGTGTACACGGGTCAAGTAAGATGCGTGCAGCTAGTGCAGCAAAAACATGGTTCAAATTGTGGGGATCATAGAAGCCTGAACGATCATGCAGCAACTTTGCCAACACTATGTTTCTGAACGTCGGAACATCATATTCCTTGTAAACTGACCAGAGTGGTCTCCCAAATAGGGTCATGTGCTCCTTTGTAGCCAGCTGACTGAGGGGTTTCCGCAATTCTGTTTCCGGATCGTCTGTTAACTTCAAGGCCATTCCGAGGTCGAGTTGAAAACCGATAAAAGGGTCAAAACGTTTCAAGCCAGTAGCAACCCGTTGTGAAGAATCTTGCGCTTGAGGAGGCAGTAGTGTCTCCATTGACGACTCAGTTGATAGAGAGAATGCCCACAAGTGATATTTCTGTAACTCATGTAATAGATGACGTAAAGCTGGAAATAATTCACCTGTACCACATCTGGTATACATGTGGTGAACCTCATCAAATGCTACTAAAACTAGCGCTCTATCGCCAATATACCGTGATAGCCTTTGAAAAAAGACCTCTACCAGGCCTATAAACCTCTGCACAATCTGCAGGGTTTTGAATTGATGAAAGTCAATCTAAGGTTTGGTCAGTATATTTTTCTACCGTAGAGTGCTCGAGGAAATACCTCATGGTAATTTTTGAAAAACATTGTCCACTGATCATCCTTTTGCAATTCTCGTAAGGTCTTGTGGGCACCTTCAACCACTTTCTCACAAAAGTCTTTCCGTGCAACTGACCTAGTCGCTGCAATCACCGTGGATAAATCCCTATGGTCCGAAGGATACTGTAATATGGGCTTTGGGGCCATCAGGTCATACCACTGCTTTGCTAGGGTTTGCTCATCAGAGTTGCCTGCATGCCCTTCAATCCAATCCATGAGAAAGCCGAAGATTGAGTCTAAGAGGGCTAGCATATAGCTATGTGCAAGCAACACATCTTCTGGGGCATGAAGCGGTTCTTTCAGGAATTTCGTGATTTCAGGGTCTCCTGGTGGGTATCCACTTTCTCCATTTTCCCGTAAAGTTACTGTGATGCATAGATGCGATTTGCCTATCTCATCTATGAGTCTGGACTTTCCCATCCCACTACTTTGGATAATTGGGATCAGTTTCGCATAATACTTGAATCCTTGATCGCATGTCTCCATTTCATGTTTCAGGATTCGCTCCTTCAAGGCCGCCAGGGAACCCCCACAGAATTTATCCTTCCAGTGGGAATTCAGGAGTGAAATAATGTCCTCGATTTCTGGAGGAATCCTTTTTTTCTGAGAGGGAGGGAGGCCAGATGCTAACTGGAAAGCTAGTGCCCATACGACCTGTGGAGGATGGTTTTCGCACGAAGACCAAATTAAATCTACGACCTCTTTCACCATACTGCCAGCAGTATTGTTGGTAAGGTCACGGAGGTCATTGGATAGTGTAGCTTTGGGCCTCAACCGAGAAGGCAAGGCCAAAGAGATAGGGTGCAAGGCTAGTTCTTCAAGAAAGCTTTGGATGCGACGAGGCAAAATTTCTGTAAACTGTTAGCGAATTATAAACTGAGATAGCTAATCAGATTCACTGACCATTATTCAGATCGAGTGGAGAGGCTCCAGAGATTGCTCTTGAGATGGCCTCACGAATTGCATCTATGGACCCTGATTGCTGGAAGAACGACCGCAGACCAGCTGTTACATCTGGAGTCTTCTGCTCGAACCCCTCGATTATCTGTAATTCACGGGGACTCAAATGAACCAGGTGAGCCATCAGTTTCTCCGGTCCTAGACAGGTCACCATTCCAAATCAGTACTGTGGCTACTATACATTGAGAGAGGACGAGGGCCTAACTACCAACTACACACCTACTGCTTGGAAAGAGGATACAGCGAAAGTAGTCGATAAAGGTGGATAGCTGTTGGGTAAGGTGTCCAGTGAAATTTAAACGTGGAGTACGAACGACACTAAGTAGATACTTAAATCTATAGCAGTTAGGTTTAGGTACTGTAAGTACATAGTATGATACGGAGTACAGTACACAGATACCTGTGCCAAGACCTTGTGTGCAACCAAGCTAAGGACTTTGAGGACACTACCCTTTTGGGTAGTACCTAATTAAGCTTGGGATATGTCGATTGATGCGCGCGGATGTATCCCATTAGTCTCGGAACCGCGACGTTGTGTAGCATAGTATCCCATGTGAAGGAAGCCCAGGCAGCCTAATACTCACCGTACCGGCTGTATCTGAGCCAACATTTACACCCCATAATATACATATAAAACTGAGCGCGACTGAGCCGACCTGATTCGATTTATTTTAGAGTTGCGGTAGCCGCGTGGTGGAACTACAACTTCAGGCGCTGGTCTGATTTTGAGGTTAGATTTTCCATAACCTATCCCGCTTGGCCTGTATGTACCAGTACTCTTTATCGCGCACTTTGGCGCAGTCTGGCGGCTTTTGGCGTGGTTACCTTGTCCCCTAGCCGCGTCCAGTTGATGCATCACGGAATATACTACGAGAGGGCCAATATCTCTACTAGTGTCACACAGTATGCAATATTAGTTTAATACTCTTTTTCATGCTAGAATTAACACTCCTAAGTCTCTAGAAGATATAAAAGTTTAATCTGACATTGTGGTATTGCTTCACGTCATTGATGCCTCTCCCAGGGAACATATTGATACCACACGCTGTCTTTCAGGAAGGGCATCCTTGATATGCGTCCAGTGAGCTCTGAACTCCTGAAATCCTTCAGAGCTCAGACTCTCAGCACATGCCTACAGAGTATCATATTTTAAGCCCCAATACCAATTTCAGTGGAATTCTTGTGGCCCAATGCCCTGACAAAAGAGTGAACTATAGACGAAATGACATATCCTTTGGTACAATCCACCCCTCCACTGGGGGAATAAAGGATATGGTCGCCAGGATGAAGGTTTTTATCATGCGTTGAGAAGGGGTCGTGCTGTCAAATCTGACTATAGGAGATTTACTGCGGGATTGGGCGTGCACAAGGGTGAGGTTGCTTCTACGGTGGATCCAGCCATTGCTCAGACTGCAATTGCAATAGCAACCTGGCTGGCCTGATCAATGAGTGAAACCTGGTCATATGCATATACCTACCGTATGCCTGCAAGCTTGCCAACTTACCAGCACTAGTGGTAAGCTCTATACCAGATACCACTCTTGCCCTGATCGACAGTACTGTTAGTGTCCCACGATTTTCCATAGATCCACCCGGATGGGTCTGACTTATATATCCGCTCATAATCTCTGTGGGGTTTTTCTCACAGGCGCCTGCACAGGAGATCAGCTCTAAATATACGCTTGTGAGAAGCAGGGTGCAGATGCTCGGTAGGGCCAAACACGGTTCACGCGTTTAACACATCGGCTTCTGGTAAGATAAAACTGGTAACTTGGTTTATCATGTATATCCGTGTGAGTCGAAACGTTGCTTCCTCAGTTCTATGCGGATCAGGTCATACACCAAATATTAGTATACAGGTTGGAGAATTCACACTTATTCTTGCTCTACGAAGTACGTAGACTGGAATAGAATTGCTTGACCACTACATACAAGAGACCATTCATCCTTCTTAAATACAAAACATATTCCTGTTGTCCTGCTTTCTTGGTTCCGCTTCCTCTGCAACCCCTGCTCGGCTTGCTCATGATCCGTATTGCCCGTACCCCTTGTCCACATAATGCAGCATGATTATCTCATATAGTATCTATAATGGAGCTTGGTCCGCCTCATAGCCTAAGGCTCCCTTCGGGGGAAAGGCGTATAGACTCAAAAAAAAAAAAAAAAGGAGCTTGGCAAACTTGATCCCCGCTTACGCCATTGGCCATAGTGACATTCCTAGATTGTTATAGAGAATAATACCACTCACATATCTAAATTAATCTTTATATTACAGTCGGGGCAAAAGCCCACTTGTGGCTCATCTACATGTACCGGTAGAAGCCTAAATTTTTTATACCTAGAACGATTTGTGGCTTGAACAGTAGTTAGTAATATTCCCAAATCCAGAGTGAGCTTATGCTGCAGGTGTGGCTTATGCACGTGACATGCACCATGCACTAATTTCAACGGTCTCGTAACCAGACTAGGCTAATGTGTAGGTACAGGATAGCTAGCCTTATGCCCATGCTGTTTACTTTACGATGGAGGTATCAGAGATGCCCAGAAGTGTTGCATAGTATATAGTATCTGTAGAGTATCTATATTATCATTTTTTTGCTCGAGGGTGCATCTAGATTTCATGGATGTATTCTCTAATCGTACTATATGACCTTTAACAAGATTTAGATCCCTGGTTTGGACCCAAATCAATTTGCCGCAAGTAGTCTAGTGCATCATAATACGAACCACAAAGTTAATATCGTATACACAATGCCAAATATACTTAAGTAAACGATCACCGTAAGATACCCATAGGTCGTCAAATACATAACGGCGTGGGTAACCCGAGTTGGTAAGGACCTTGGTCCCTATAATTAGCTATAGGGTCTGGCTCCAGTGACATGGATAGAAAGGTGTCGAGGTCTAGATAAAAGTGATGAGAGGTGTTAAACAAACTACCGAGGTACCGAGACTACAGCCGAGCCAACCTGCTGCAGCCTTATAAGGCACCCTTACATACCTACAGGAGATCGATACTAACCCATTGTCAATGAGAGCGAGGTAGCAACTAGACTGCACGGACTTTATGACGCTTTCATATTGGTCCCAATTGTAATGTAGCAATTGCTGCCGGAGAGGAACTGTATAGTTAATTTCACCCGAGTTTCAGCTGAGTTACGCCCCAAAAGTGCCGACCGCATTGAGTTTCAGGTAAAATTAACTCACCACGAGGTACATGTAATTCCCACGCCCAGGGTAATGGGCTCGCTAAAATCAGGTGACATTCCTGTGACGTGAGTATTCATGTCGTATGGCAGTGTAGCAGGGGAAGCCACAGAAGAGTGGGGGGTCTAGAGCATGGAGATGCAGAATTGATCTTGATATAACGTTCCCCTACAACTGCCCTCAACCAATAAAAACCGTTTGAGGCAGCTCCAAGTTCAAGCTTCCAGCTGAATACTTGCATGCTGCGGCAAGGGCGGCATACGAATGGGTGAAATATCGTGACTACATACTTTTTACAAGAGTATAGCCTCGCCATGTGCCTTATAAGCGAGTATATACCTACCGACTTTAAAAAGTGACTATTAGACCCATGCATGGCTTATATCGCGCTAGACCAGGCTTACGCGAAGTGCATATGCGAGTGTTCGCGAACATTCCGCTGCGCATGTGGCGGTCTAACTCCCTGACATACCTGATTCGGCTAGTGTCATTAGCCGCTAAGGCGTTTACGCTGGCTCGCCGTTAATGTTTAAGAGAAGGTAAAGAGTAGATGAGTGGCAGCGTAAGGATATACAGTACACTTAGCCGATGCAGCGATGGAATATACTGGTAGTTTCGGATTCTTAATCCGAATTGGGTGTATGCAAGTCAATACTTCCTGCATAAAGTGCTCTGTTGAAAAGCGCTAGCCTATTGTGGTATGAACGAACGTTCGTGACTTCAAAAAGGATTGAACTGAGCAGCAGTATGTAGTGGATGTATACCGTAAATTCAATGTGAATTATAAGTACATACTAAGTACCAGAGAATTAAACCGCTACCAAAGAAATACAAATCTCGTATCTAATGATCATATCCCCAAAAATAACCGAACCAAAAATCTAGAATTCGAAGCAGCGCCGACTAACCCAAAGAAAAGATAGAAAAAAGTCTAGAAGATTACCCGCGAGGGGACCAATTGTATCAAAACCCGCCCATCAGAGGGATCAGCTCGAAATGCAGAAAAATGTAAGGCTCCAATAGTAAAAAAAAATCCCAACCATTGTAATGTCAACGCCAATCCAAAATCTAAATCTATAACCTCCATTCTATAACCTCCATTCTATAACCTCCATTCTATAACCCAATTCGCCATATCCAGTCCAGGCTGGGGCCAGAAATACATAAGGAACGTAGATGTAGAAAGCAGTAGTTGAACATGAGGGCGCAATTAATAGTTGTAGTAACGGTAAGAGGATTGATCATAGCACCCATGGCCAGATTTGACGATTGCCGCCTGGTGGCTCTGACGCCCGATTGTAGCTTCCCCTGTGCCAGCCAAGCTTGATGGCTTTACAGAGGCCGTGCCATCGGAAATCGATGACTCTCCAGTAGACCCTCCGGCCCAGCGAGATTCAGAACGCGGCCTTGGATAAGCGTAGTATGCACAGTTGTGACGGTTGCAGACGCCCTCCTGAACAACCCTCTCATATCTCGTTTGGCCAGCACAGTTACCTGCTCCGTCACCCATGGAGCACCGCGCAAGCACGTAGTAGACCTCGCACCCACAGCCTGAGTACTTTGTGATCTGGATCTGACACATTGTGTATGTAGGACGCCCAAGGGATAGTGGTGCGTAAAAACGAGTGACTTGGGCTAATCCTGTTGCTGGTAGTGATTGAAAAGGCTTAGGCGTGGGTGTAGGTTAGGCCCTTGAGGGTCTTTGGGGAAGGAGATTGCTTTATGTATATTGTTGACGCAATGGCCTTGGGTAGATGCCAATTCAGTGGGCTCGAGTGTAGATGATGCTGGCCCTGGATTTTTGCACACAATATGATTGTCCTCGTACTTTTATGGTTGTGTTGTGAATGGTGTATCAGAGTGAGGGGTATGAGGGGTGTTATAAATCTTCTCTTAAGAAGAGAAGATATGAAAAACCCAAGTAGGAGCCAGATTTCCAGACCCCTCTAAACTCCACTAGTTTCGTGCCTGACTCCACCGCCGTCATGCAGAATCTGAAGAGTTTGATTCAGAACACAGGACTTGAACACCAGGGCCGCACATCAACTTGGGTATAGAGAAAACAGGTGATGTAACTGCAATGCGGTGGCTTCCCTGACGTTGCAGGAAGCTGGCACAAACGCCGTTGGGGTAATGCAGAGGAATAGTGAGAGTCCCAAAATGCCAATCGAGGACTGCTATCACCACGCCACTTTGAAGAGCCGAAGTCAAGTTTTCCAGGTTTAGTGAGAGACCATATCGATTACTAGCGAGGGTATATGCGGCTATGATGACAATACCCAGCTCTGCTTGATTCGCTTTTTTGTTAGAAGATTTCTCGCCTTGGATTCCAGTGCACTGCAATACAAAGTGGGCAATGGAGGTCTCAGATGGAACCAAATAATATATGCAAATGTTCACGCAAAGAGGGCTATGGCTAGCCTGAGCTACTAGCAATGGCGCTTGCCTCGCCTGTTTCGAATTGGAAATTTTGACAGCGAGACAGTACCGCTCAACCATATGCACATCACTAGTACAACATGAATATGCATGTTCGGATATTAACGGGGGCGGCTTAAAATACTCCAAATGTAGTCTGGGTATTAGGATCCAATTTGGAGCTGAGGCTTGATTCTAGATTCGGTACCAAGTAGAGTTAACTAGCCTACATTTGCTTCCAGAGGCAGAAATTTGCAGGCGCACGTACGAACATAGCTAGACGCTGGTAAAGTACAAGCTATACATATAGTGTCATTGGACGTCAATTATGTGGCTGCTGCTCATAACCTAGATCAGGCCCGTTCATATTTGGTATTATATACCCCATGAAACGGTTAGGGAGTCTTCTCCGGTCCCACTAAACTGTGGACAACCCCAAAATTTGAGGTAGAAGTGATTCATGTTGCAGAATTTGAGAACCGTAGAACACCCCACCATGCCTCTATCGAGGGGCTTGTGCCAACCAGACTACCCACCATGATATCGTTGAGCGAGTGTTCGGGGTGTGTTGCGGCTTAGCGGCTATCAATCGCGAAAATGGTTAAGTTAGCCGCCAAGTAATTTTATTGATGCTCGGTACTCAGCCGCTACCTAGCCCGACTAGCGCTCAAGCTATGATATCAGCAATGAATCAATCATGCGGATGAATATGCGGAGATTAAGTCAGATCGAGCGTACCGTAGAGATAAGGCAAAGGGAGTTGTTCCATTTGTATTAAAATCATCAGGCATTTATTCCAGATTGGAAACAATACCGTAGAAATTGGCGAGTAAGGCTGTATAACCTGGTAAGGAAGTATTGGCGAATAAGACAGATTTCGGGGTTACAACCCGAGCAATACACTGTGTATAAGACTGTATAGTTACGGCAACCTCGGCTGTGGCAAATATCGCTATATTCAGCATTGTACCTAAAACTGGGATGTACCGTTTTGGAAACGTTGCCAATATGGATCAAATTCCATTAGAATTTGAATTTCACAAAAGGTACTAACTACTGTGTAAGTATGAAGTCAAGCAACAGGACAGGCTACAATTTTTGGAGATGGAATTGGCCGTATTAATCCATTAGTGATATTTCGTGGCCAGGGAACCAAGCTATTGGTGACAGAGAAGCACAAGTGGGATAAGCGGGTGGTAATTGATTTTCAGTAGAAGTGAAAGGCGAGTGTATGGTAAGTCTTACTGTATGAGGCATGGCTGAAAGACTGGTGAATTTTATCGAGGAGGGTATTCTTAATGTGTATATTGGATTTACGAGATCAATGGCAACTTGCTATTGACTTTAATGGTTATCCTGGTCAATACATACTTCGAAATACAGTTCCCCGCATGCTTGTTTTGGATATTCACAAAGCACAAAAAGTTAGTGAATACTTTACCAGTAATGGTACCATCTGGATGCATATCTCTAGTACAACTTGCCTTAACAAACCTCTAAAGTCAGAATTCGTGCATTAGCAGATGTTCACCATATCGACCAATGGTCTGCACAGAAGTATTCAGCATCAAAGCGTCGGATATTGGTGACTCAATGGGTTGGTGAAGCATGGGAGTCGATTCCGTTGCTATTGATGGATCTGAAGATGATCAAATCAATATAATATTCATGGCTTGAACAACTATCAACTTCCCAGAAGCGTCGACCCTCTCAAGCCGGAAGAACCACCCTGATTCTGATGTTGAACACTCTAACTCTGACTCCAATGACTCTGACCCCTCTGAAGCTCTGATTCTGACTGCAGTCTTACTCGCCAATTTCTACGGTATTCTACAGTAGAGTGGCCTGTCGCAACGCGTGCCAAGAGTCACGAGCGAGAGTCTGGGTCCGAAATTCAGATTACAAGCTTAGTGATTAAGTAATCCTAGTCGACGAGTTAAATGTTAAATTCCTCTATATATAGACACTAGTCTCGTGTGCGCTCGGTTTATAGCAGCTTTTGGGCCTTGGCTTGACATATTAACTATCCTCATATTAATATTTTTCGAGTGAGAGCAGGACGGCGAAAGGCACGGCATCTGGCCCAGCCACGAGCCACCAGTGACAAATCCACGGTGCGTTCAGAGTCTTATATCCATCACATAACTATGTGCCATTACTACACATTAGTTTAAACACAATGCCAGTATTCCGCCACTAGGAGATTGCTCACCTCTCCAAAACCCGCAGGACCCTTGCTACAAAAGCCTCCAAGTGGAAGATCACTTTCGAGCCTATGTGAAGCCGATGCTCGAAATGTGCCGCCCATTTGACAATCTCTGGTTTCAGGGCATCATCAACTTTCACCAGCAACTTGAACGTTAAGCTTTTTAGGATTGTTGTTGCAGTGATGCAATGTGTAAGTAGATCATACAGTTTTGCCCTGACAAGCAAAATCCTTGCTGGGGTGTGATCTGCAATCAGCTCATCTGCAATTGATTGTATTAACGCATCATAGTCAGGTGGTTGGATGGGCGTGGATGCTGTGATCGTGTCGTTCTGTGCGTAGATCGATTCAAAAATCATGAATGCTCTCCGCAGGTTGCGCCCCGATTCTTCAGCTACTCGATGGTAGAGAGCAAGGTTTGGCTCCAGGTTTTCCGCTTCTGCAACATGGCTAAGTACCTTCACAATCTCATCGTGGCTAGGTGCCGCCACACGGACGAGGAGGGTACGAGAGCGGATTGGGGCAATGATATTGGCAGTTGAATTGGCGATGAGGATAAGACGTAGATTTGGAGAATACTTTTCCATGGTTCTTCTCAATGCTGCCTGAGCATCCCTGCTCAACTGGTCTGCTTCATTTATCACTACCACCTTGAACCGCTGTCTGGCATTCAGGTCGAGTTGCTGAGTTTGTGCCACCTCCTTCAATAGAGACTGTATAACCACACGGTCGTAGTTGCCAACATCGCTTGGGGTAATCTCAAGATGGTATACTGAAGCAACAATATTGAATTCGAGCTTCCGGTTTGATGTTGTTGTGAAAATCCGTGAGTCTATTTTTATTTTCTCGACACCAGGGCCAAACAATGCCCGAAGGGTAGCAACAATGCGGGTTTTTTTCCCAGCACCAGATGGTCCATATACCAGCAAATGGGGAAAATCGCCCGAGTTTGCCTATGCCCTGAGCATCAGCTGCAAAGTGCCGCACCTGAGGAAATAGATTAAACACTTACCAATGCTTTCAAACGAGCAGAAAGACCATCATGCTACTATAGTCAGCCCTGTTATGCTCCTTTAACGTACCAGAGACATGGGCTTACATAGTCAAGGTTCTCTAGAGCTCGGGGGCGGTGTTTGTCGAGAAGGAGCATGACTGCTCGGAGATAGAAACTTCTCAGCAAGTATTTAGGCTGGTGTAAGTGTTTGTATTCGGGATAAGGTGATGGTCACTGGGAAGACGCGACACGACTGTAACTGTGTCTTGGCATATCACGTAGGAACTTATCGGGCCTGCCTAGTACCAGTACATACTGAGACTAGCCTAAATGGGCTTGGTAGTGAAGCCTTGATACTTAATGAGTACGGAGTACCTAGCCATATCAAAAAAAAAAGAAAAAAAGTAGCAGAAATAAACCCTCGTACTGCCTTAGGGCAACCAATTACAGTATGCTGAAACATTAGTCTGGTTACACGACCACAGGTACACAGGAGGGGCCACTATATACTGAAACATTTTGGCCTTTCAATCAAGGCCATTGTGAGGCTATATACGGTACCTACCTTGCACTAGCCCCTCGTGGAATGGCACCCAGTGATCACGTTTTGCCCTATATAGCTGTAATACTTAAGTAGCGTGAACGCAAGCAAGGCTTGGGTCGCGCTTGTTTCCCCTAGTTTAGGCTAGTGTGTTCGCAATGCAGGAATGACAGATGCGTCTACTGACTAGCGTCTACGTAGCCAGTCCCGCGTCTATAGATCTATCAACATGCACCCTGGTCACTTTCACCCCACCCATTTTTTCTTTTCTAGAAAGCACCCCTCCAATACCTAATTGATGGCACACTCGCACTGTGGTTTGAATGCTTTTGGCCACTTTCAGGGCTCTCGTGGTGCACAGAAACCAAACTCTCTCGCATGCATTCACTAAGATAGAGGTATACATGTGGTGGCGCCCTTGACCTGTGCAGCCATCTCGTACCCTTGCACCGAAGACGGCGAGCTTCTAGCCACCACCTTCAACAAAACAAAAGGGCCGAAATCCAAGACCAGCTGTTCATGCAGCATTGTTGTGCCATACCACAGAACAATTTAAATGCACGAGTTACCGCGGATAGATCCATGTATTTTTTATTCTATGCTTCCCCTCAACATATTATAGTCGAACTTGGACAAGGCAGATAGATATCACAACCGGTGAATCTGACCCCACTGGGATGCGGAGGAACGTTATATTACTCAACCTTGATCGAAAAATCCGAAAAATCCGATTAACCTCGCTATGACCATTGACCTTCCTACGCACGGTCACCTCGGTGATTGCGTTAAGTTCGCATATTCTGATAAGCTACCCTGCCTCACCTACCTGCCCTAGTTGCAGCACGGAAGAGATTGAAAGTTACAAATGTCAAACATGAAAGCTGTGCCTTCACTCCTCCGGATGGATAACTTATCTCCAGGCGTTAGTGATCTTGTTACCCTGAGATTCACGTGATTATGTGCCCGCCGCTTATGGGAATATGCGAGCTTAATTAGAGTGATTATCGCGCTTAGGATGGTCAGGTTTAAGCTGAGCCTTAGATGTGTTATTGGATCCCAGATCCTCAGTTAGAAATGTATGATAATATACAAGGTAGAAAAAGGACAGTATCAGAAAGCCCCACTATAATAGAATGAACAGCTCCACAAAAACACCCCAAAGTAACTAGCGCCGTATTGGAGGATAATACCAAAGAAATCGAATGACAGTATTATGTCTCTTCCGGTAACCTATGGAGACCCAGTAGCCTCCTTCAATCCAAATCCGGACTCTCGCTCCAACCCAAGAAGCTTCATTGCTTTGTTACTGACCAAAACAAGCCCTAGTTGGCCCTTTCCATCCTTACTCCTCGTTCGACCGTGGAGTAATCTGCCCCCAGGACCACATCGACTACTCAACCTCATGATTTTCATCTTTTTCAGGGCTGGTACCCCACTTCCCCCTACAGCTTCTGTTCTTTTCTTGCTTCTAAACCAGATCTGTGTCCTTTTCCTCCGACTCTTTGATGGCTTTCGTGAGAGGCGCGGGGTCGCACGAGAACCATACTGCATTGCTACCACCATATCATAATCTTCCACCACACTTCCATCCTCTGGAGTTTCCTCCTCTTCAACCTCAGTATCACTTTGCTCATGAGCTTCGATGACACCAATGCTTGGTTCAAACCCGTTGATACCTAAATCGAAGTCATCTTCAGAGATATTGCCCTCGCCTGCTGCGTCTTGAAGGAATGTTCCGCCAGTGGAAGGTGACTGGCAAAATACCTCCCTACAGGTTCGTAGTCGCCGGTACTCTTGTTTGTCCGCGTCTTCACCGTCTACTTCTGTAAATGCAGTAACAATAACTTCCAAAAGTGTGCGGGAGGTACCCCGCTTGCGAGTTGGTTTGGAAGGTGGAGTCACAATATGTCGCGATTCGCGGGTTGGGGGTGGTGTCTGTGATGGTGTTCGGGTAGGTGAGTTCGCTCTTGAAACTTCAAATGTGCTGGCAGGGCGAAGTCGTGCAACTGCCGTCCAATGATCTAAAACTGTGAACACATGTTCCAACTGGGCCTCCAGAGGGATGCTCTGATATCTTTGTTGCCGAGACTCATTCTCAGTGTCACTGTCCTCAACCACAAGGTCCGCAACTGTTATCAAGCTTTTGACCCAGTCTGAGATTGGGCGATGCTTCTGCTTATCATTGCCTGGACTGCGACAGGTAGGGAATCTGAATCCTTCAAATAGCGTAGAGTCTGATCTTGTATTTACAGTTGCAAAGTCCGGAGAATTACCCACAACTATACCATGCACTTCCATAGTCCTAGGAACTTCACCACTAAAGACGCACGCCATCCTCAGCATTGTTGATGGTTCGTGATCGGAAGAGGGGCGATGAGAACCTCGCCCTAAGAGGCCTGATAACTCCAGTACTGCCTCAGTCTCTTCGCGGCTGCTTGTGTTATACTCTAGTATAAGAAGGTCTGTTGGTTCATGCAGCGATAAGAAAAACTCCAGTTCCGCGATAAGTTGCCGTGGGGGTGGCCGAGGCGTGACGCTTCCGAGATGCCCATTTCGTCTTGCCAAATAGAGGAGATATCTACCGGGAAAGTTAGTGGGGGTCAGAGTTAATATTAATATTCAAAATTATAAGTACCTCAGACTTATCCTGCGGCATCTTAAGTCCCAACCTTCGAGTCTCCTAGCCATGGCCTCCGCCATGACTCGACCAGAGCCACCTTTGACAGTATTTGTGGGACCTTCTCTCCCTAAAGCGACAATCAAATTCACAGTTGAAAGAGGCCACTGGCCATGGGCACTGAACATGTCTCTCCAAAGGCTTAGGGTTGGTTCTTCCGCCTCCTCTGATACCATACCAGCCCCATTTCCCTCACTGGGAGATTCTTCGAATACACTTTCACTCTCGTCGTCAAGTTCGTATATAGATGTAGCCTGAGTGAGTTCTCGGACAAATGACCGTAATTCATTTTGAATCTGAATCCCATTCTTTCTCTTGTTTCCAGAAAGCTTGATCTTTCGCACATTGGTCGAAGAAGGAAACAATGGCATAGATTCATATTTTCCAGTCGGTTCTTTCCAAGCCCATGCTTCCGGAGCAAGTGCGGATGGAAACCGAGCATCTGGTGGCGATGGTGATGGGATCTGATATCGAGGCTGAAAGTCCTTCAAAGCCTCATCCTCAAATGATTCTGCCAGCAGCAATTCATATACAACTCGCTCAAGGCATATATTAGGACTATCTTCATCCAGATAGAGGGCGCCCTCAGCCCATTCTCGCTCGATTAGTCCGGTACCGAAAGATTTTCTGACTTGCCTAAGGAGGCTAGGGAATAGATCCTCCGATTCAACCGTTCCCTTGCCCTTTCCATACTCCGCACTGTGCGACTCTCCGGAGTGGCCTAACATCTCATCCAATTCACCCCCTGCTGTAGGAGGTGCTAGCCAGGATGATGGAAAATCGACACTCGATAAATCATCGAGAGCATGGCAAGAGGTCACCACTTCATCATCACCAGAATTGCCGATCAGGGACGCATCATCCTCCGTCAATTGCAAGAAGCTCGAGTCAGATGCATAACAACGGTCTTTCCCTGTCTCTTCATGCCTCACTTTTGGTAAATGCCCCCCGAGTCCCTCAAATGCCTCAACTCCGCCTGTTATGACCATTGCGCCACCATAATCTGTACTTTTGTCATAGGATGTTGCTCTCTTCATGCTGAGGCTTTTTTCCAGCAGTGCTGTCAATGCCGAGTCTTCCATCTTTGAGTCCCTTGAGCCGTACCATGAAGTACCAAGTGGAGAAGACGCCTTCCGCCGGATATCGTTGAGTGATCGCCTATTGCTCAGAATTGCAGAGGCACTAAGGCTACCAAACTCAGGAGTTGGGGTTGCTGGATGTAACTGTATTAATGAACTAGGTCTCTTCAGTTTCCGTTTGGGGGATTCAGTTGAAAAACTGTATTGATTCCATTGTAGCGTCGGAGTATCTGGTTCGCAATCTTGTTCAAAATCTAAGTTATATGCTTTCGATATTAGGATATGTGGTCCGTCATCCTCGGGCGAGGACGCTGCAGTGGCATAAGAATCAGTTCGAGAGGGGGTAATTGAACTTTCGTATTCACGTGGCTGTATATCGTTAATGAGAGTATCTTGACTGTCGATAGGCAGGTAGGCAGGAGTGGAAAATGGAGTGATTCGTGGGTTTGGAGAACGGTTCCGTAACTGATCCATCGAGGTGAGAGTATCACTTCGGCAGCGGGTCGGCGTCGCAATATCTCGTTGGGGGCTGCGCTCCTCAATACTACCCGGCTCCTCTGGCAATGCACCATTCCATGTAGTTTGCACCTTTTCAAATATATCCTTCGCAAGGACTACATCACCTCCTGTAATGTCCTCCGCTATTTTCCTCACACACGCAAACTTTACCCCTGTGATACCCCCAAGCATAAAAACCACCCGTTCTTCTGCCCCCTGCCATTGACATTGTGCAGCTGAATCGGAAACTCCAAGAATACTGTTGATGCAAAGCTCAAGCCGAGTTAACCACTGCTCTCGCAGCGAAAGAATATACTGTATTGTTGATAATGGGAGTTGTTCCAACCCCGTAATGTGAGCAATATCAACTGTATGGAGCTTTTCATGATCGAGCTCTGCTGCTATTGGAATAAGGGGAAGGCACAGAACTTGGGACTTTGAATTGGGCGGAATTGGTAAGAGGCTTGCTTGAGTCTCAATTTCAGAAGGAGAGAATGATTCAAGGGTAATCACCAGCTTTCTGGCCTTTTGCTTCTCCATGATGTAATTGAGAAGGTTTCAAATACACTTGGGTATATAACGTCTGGAGCAGTTCAAAGTTGGAATGATCAAGATTGACTGCAGCCACCGTGAGGGCGTGAGGACGGAAGTTTGAATCCAAGCGGTGAGCTGGAAAGGGAGCAAAAGGAAAGACATAGTTAGGATTAGGAAATACAGTAGGTACCCCACAACGACTCCCCTGGGGTCTCCCATCCCATATGCTTCCACCAATTTCCTCAAGCCAAACCCGGAAATGAAGGACTAATGTTGTTTACCCCAACTAGGCGGCCCAAATCCTGGCTGGACGGGAGGGCCTATGCTTTACCAAGGCTAAGTTGTTGATCAGGGCAATTGTTAAATGTTGCTCCGTGCGTAGGTGCACATCGTTAGGTACTGGCTGTACCTGAATCAAAAGTAACCTCTTGGTTTCTGGATACAAAACCATACTCAGGTAATGTACCTTACAGTCAGCACATTTTCACCAATCTACATAAAGGGGACATGTTACAACCAGACTAGAGACAAGTATAGGTACAAGAATGGAGGTTATATAGAACGAAGGTGACACGGGATACTAAGTAAGGCTGGTAGGGCGACGTCTCTGTCGCGATACGCGATCATGCACATTGGGATTAGTGTCTGTGCACTCGAAATGAGGCAGGACTTGCAGTAAGCACCGCTTGCAACCAGGCTACAGGGAATGCTCCACTTGTTATTTCTGGTGTTGTATCTCGCTTAGTGCAATCGCGAATGCAGACTGTTTGGAACTAACTGTACGGAGTACGTCGGAGATAAAACTTAACCCAACAATTGCAATTGGTATATATGTACAGTGTTACACCTTGGTTACCAATACCAGAACGCCTTAGTATACCAGATCCCTTGCTATTACGGATGATCTCTGATGGTTTTGTACTTTGCCACTCAAATTTCCTCGCTATACCGGATTGTAGAAGAACTGGACCAGAGTGGGGATTTATTGATTTTAACAAAATAACTACATACAAATATACCTAGGTGAACCAGAATCTACTTAGAAGGCCACAAAACCTGAAGTTGTTTTTAGTCCTTATTAGTAACTTGATACTGCTTTGGCCCTTCTCACGCCTGAAGAACTGTCTCAGCCATGTCAGAAACCTGTATTTGGCGTTGTGTATAGGGAAAAGAGAGCGAAGAACTGGAAAGACTGAAAAAAATGTAAGGGGATCATCAGGCTGGGAATAGCTTCCGAAATGGTGGGAATCTTTGGAGGTGTAAATTCATCAATGATTGGAACTCAGAACTTGAGGTTGTTGGTTCGAGCACAGTAGCAGGTTACTTTAGGAATTCCGGCTTGGATAATAGTAGAGGCTGGAAGATCACGGTTGTAGATAGCAGCATCCCCATTCAATCTCAGACTACTTGCCGGAACGCTCTATGTAGGGGTTCTATACGCTCTCCCGATATGTTCTGCTCCTTGTGGTTGTGGATGCACTTCAAAATTTGCTTTACTAGATCTGATGTTAAAGGTATTAACTATATAAGAACCAGTACTTCCTTTGAACTGATATACCTCTATCTGACCTACACCCAGTACATACTGTATATGTATATGTAATGTACAACAATTGCTCTTGGAATACACCCCCATAAACCACAATTTGTTGGATAAGTAGTTAGTCTCGGATACATCCCTCTACGTGGGGCAGTGCAGCCAGACTAAACTCCGTAACTAACCTGGTAAGCTCACACTCGCTAACCCAACTAAGTACCAAAGGAAGTACATATATGTAACCCAGTATAAATTATAGACCCATATGGCCATGGCATCCGCCATTTGTCATCTCATCACCCTTTAAACCCTTGAAAGTGGTACTAGTACTACAGATGTACCGTTACTAAAAATAGCAGGAGAGAGGAAGACGAAATTTTATCAAGTTTAAGGCTAAGCTACTACGATATACGATAGTTTTTTGTGGAGTGCTAAATCAATGATATCTCCATAGGGGCTCTTATGGCTATGATCTAGATACAAAAGGTCGACTTGACTTCGCATCCTGGATCTCAGCATCCCGAAATACCCTTGCGCTGACTCTGTTGAAAGGTGTTCAGCCTGTCGCGGTGATCACCCAGCTTTTGTGAGAGCTTTTTCATCATCATGTCCAGCTCCCTCATCTCTATTTTCGTGTAGGTATTCTCCAATTCCGTGATGAGTAATCAATAACTGGCGGGCGATTTAGGGGGCCCTGTTGTAGTCTGGTCGCACAATCCCCCAAAGAGGTTTTGGCTGTGGCTACCGCGTGGAGAGCGGCTCACCTTGGGGTGAGGTCCCACACGAGGTGGGTGCTTGTATCTGCATATTGGCAATGCATAACATGAACGGAATGGTGCCAACCAGACTAAACGGAATGTGGATATCCACCTACCAGGAAGGTTTAGAGTAGCCACTACTATAGCTGCTGGCTAGCGATGGGGGGTACGGTAGCCTCAACGGGCAAAGCGCAGAAACATGAGGGAGTTTTGCAGTTAGATGCGTTTCAGGGTAACTGATACTCGAGTGACAACCCATCTGTTGGGAGGTCTCACGACTTAAGAAAGTATACTCTGTAATTACAGTGCATCCTGTGAAAGTATTGGAAATGAGACCATGAATACAGTGCTTGAAACAAGCGCATTGATAGTTTTGTTTCGTTTTCAATGCCCTCTTGAACAGCTGGTGAGCTGAACAAAAGACCTAATCGCCCCACTACAACCACAGGGCTAAGACCCTATTTTTGTATCTACTTCTTCCGTTTCAAAAGCACGCGCTTATATGGCTTTCGCGGCACATTAGCCTTCCTTTTCGGAGTCGGAAGTGGTGGCAACTTGGACCCTTCCCCCGCCTCAATTACGTCATCAATGCCCTCCCATTCTTCAAACACCTCTTCGTGTTCGTCTTGAGGCACCTCCTCCTTCTCTTGGATAAACATGTGACCCAATCCACTTCCAGTTGGTTCCCGGATGAAGCAAGCCACGAAAAATCCACCAGTCCCATCACCCCCACTGCAACGTACACAGCCTGTGGCCACATCGTTCACCCATGAAGAATCTAACTCTTCACCGTGTTTTAATAGGCTTCTCGCCTTCTTTTCGACCTCCTCCACTATCCCTCTTCGCTTCCATCCCGTAAGCATGCGTAGTTCTGAGTCAATTCTCCAGCCACGATCTCTTGCGATTGGAGATAACAGCGCTGCAACGATCACGTGTTCGTTTTCTTGACAGTATATCGAGCAAGTAGAATATGTGATTCTTTTGGCGTGAGGAAAACTGAGTGCATGAAGCAGTAGAGTTAACTGAATTCCTGACAGAGTAGTTAGACGTGCTGACAGTGCTGCAGCATCTTCGTCATTTGGAACGGTAGAAGTTTCTTCATTTTCCGGCACTAAAGGAGGCAGGGTAGTTGGCCGTTTCCTTTTCTTTGACTGGACACTGTGTGGCTGTGCTGGTAATGTCAGAGGCGTGAATTTCATCACGGAACTTTCGGCCTGTTCCCTGGCGGTTATCCCTGAACCAGAGCAGCTTGGGTCGAGTAAAAGGTGGGTGGTATATCCAAGGTGCGGATCTGTCTGTGGGCACGATTTGAGAAAATCTGAGCCTTTCCGAATTTCAACAATTCCATTCGCACCAGCCTTGTTGACCATCTTCGACAGGATTTCAGAGCGGCGAAGATCTCTCTCAAAGGCCGTTATTCTACCCTTACCATGCATGCTACACCCACCAGACATGATAGCTGCAAGATGTGTTGTTTTGTTCCCGGGAGCTGCACATGCATCTATCACATGGGCACCTGGAGGGGGGTTGAGGATGTGTGCTGGGAAACAAGAAGCTTTGTCTTGAAGAATTAAGGCCCCAGTGGTATATAAATGGTGGCTTGTCAACATCTGGGTCATGGAGACTGGAAAGGCTAGCAAATTGGGTATGTAACTGTCAACATAATATACATTTTGGGACATCTCCTTTTGGTCAAATATGGCCTGCAGCGATTCAACTTTGGTGAAGGTGTCAAATGGGGTCGTGCTCAGCACCCCTTCTAATGTTGCCTTCATCGTGTTAACTCTCACCCAGCGAAGGATATCCGGAGTTCTTTCTTCACTAGACTTTGCAGCCGCCTTGAGAGCTTCAAGGGTGGGGAAACCCCGGCGCAGTCGTGAGCGGGTGAGCTCAGCATTAAGGCGTGCCTTATGCCGTAGGATTGCAGATTTCAAGGGATGGCTGGCAGGAAGGGAGATACAGTCCTTCCCAGGCTTCAAGAGAAGATGGTCATGAAGCAGGAGCAAGGTGGTGGTAGGGTTGAGCTACGAGCCAAATTTAGAATGTTAACCCTAAGTCATAGAGTGACAGTCGACATTGATAGAAGTACCTTTTTCTCAGCGGTCAGTATCCCGGAATTTTTGATCACTTCATTGAGGAGGTCCTGGTGCTTGAGGGTCTCCATAATAAGGGCATAGAGCCTTGCCGGAGAGGCACGGGAGTTCTGCGATGCATTATGTGCACTGTAAATTCGAGATTTAAGAGAACCAGATTTGTGGGTCAAAAGGATATTCGAAGCTTCCGTGTAGATATTGACAGACATTACTTAAGTAGAATGATTTGTTGCGAAAATTCCTATACTCTCGAGATGTGTATGAAGTTGAAACTTTGTGCCAAGATGCCATGACATCCCTATGAAGACTAGCTTATGCCAAGCCCCTCATCTCGAGCACAGACCTAAAAAAATAAAAATTTTACAAGGCAACTGACGGATAGATGGCATACGATCCAAGCAATTTTACCTTGACGTTTTGAATTTTTGTGCTGCCACCAGCTGTCAGTGGAGTGGCCGAGTCCTCATAGAGACGTATTTCCTTCCTACTGATCGAACCTGGAAAGGGCATATGCGCAATATGATATACTTCTTACCTTTCCAGGTCTAAAAGTAATGGCACAACAGGTTCAATGAGTAGGAAGGAAATACTATCACCTTGATGGAGTCAGGGTTAATTGCCAAAGGGGAAGCTTTTACTGAGAGATAATGAAGGAGATGGAAAAGCAAGGAGGAGGGCTCTTAATGCAAGCGAAATAATGACCAGGGAATGAAGCTTGATATGCACCAATGGCTGTCATAAAAAATTCCCAACCAAGGAGGTTCAGAGGGACCCCTCTGCGGGATGCGGCAACAACACAATCTGAGAAGTTGGGGTTTGTTATCTTGGGGGCAGAGTATATTGACTGCAGAAAAAACAATAGGCTAGCCAAGATTTACTTACAGGGTAATCTTCAAAGCCATCAGGGCGAAACGTAATTTAACTGTTAAAATTCGTAGTTGCTGCTATTTCTAAAGAGGCCCACAGGTCGAGACTAACGACTATAATCGTTTGTTACCCTGAACTCACCAAGTGACGGTTTAGAAATTTCTAACTACTTCAGTACCACACCTCAAGTTATATGTATAGCTGTAGCTTATTCTATAGATGGCCACAGTGCAAGTAATTTCAAATTCAAAGTGCATTCAAAAGGAAAGGCTCCAACACAGCTTGCATTCAGGCGTTCGAGAAATAAGGCCAGTTTCTGGTTCTCGGACCTAGAGTTGCATTATATACATTATATTATTAGATGTGACTTCAGTAGGCTCAGCTTCAGCTTCATGTCGCTAGTATGTCATAGGAGAAGGCAAAATTTACATAACCACAGTTCCAATGTACCAGGAGCCTCACGGGACTGCAACCACAGGCTTTTTTTTTTCAAGGAGTCATTAATTGTATCTAGCCTATCTAGACTATACCGATGGACTGCAGCCTCCTGGTCTCCCAGGTGCCTCTCTCCACTCCCAGGCCAGTCCCTGCAGCTGCCCTCCAAAAGGAATGAAGCAATGATGCAACCACAGGCCCGAGCCGTGATATACAGCCTGGCCACACCAGCCGTAGGACAGTAGAACACTATCTATGCTTATCTGTATAGCTCGCCCGGCCACGACTGAGCATTAAAAGTGTAATCATCAGGCTAAGTGCTCGCGACCGTCTAAATTCTAAGACTTTCGATATTCATGCATTAATATAAGGGAACAATAAAGAAAGTGAGATACTTAAGCCAGTCTCACGCATGCACTATACAAGTATCAAAGATATACCCATTTGATGAGATTTCTCTAACTAGATAGTCCTTCTTATTTACCAACCCCTCCACCTCACCCAGACATCATGCACAACCTCTCCCCCATCATGCTGGTCTGAATCAACTACATAGTACCAGCCATGTCCAGATCCAGCAATGCACGCGTGCTGCGGGAAGATCCTTACCTTATGACCAATCTGTAGGGGAAGCCGAGTCTCTGAGCCTACGCTGCGCTTCCAGGCAAGAATTCCATGTTCTTGGCTAATCTTCTTCAATACCCATCCACTGTCATCAAGTAGAGCTGCTGATCCACTCAGAAGTTCAGTGGGCTCCTTCCAGCTGCTGACCAAACCCCACATATTTTCAGGGCTATGGCTCGGGCCAGGCTCTCTACCAATTCCGGTGGTCCCTACGTTGACGAGTGCTTCGGAGCGTCGATGATAAACGCTTGCTACTTCAGCGAGGATTGTCAGAGCAATGTCCTTTAGTCCAATCGCGCGTGGTACGGAGAGTACGTTCGTTGCAACCTGCTGCAAGTCTAATATGGTGTAGACACCAGCATGTATCTCAATTTTGACATGTTTTGTGTCCCTCGCTCGTTTGAGTTCTCTCTGAAGGTAGGAAAGCGACGTGCTATTTCCGAGCCCTTCAACCCCATGTAGCAGATTGCCCAAGGCCAACGCAGTCGGGGAAGCACCCACCGATACTGTAACCTCGTCTCCAGCCTCGTACCCTTCAATGTCCATCAGTAACACATCCAATCCACATTTGATTTCGTCTGCCAGTGACCACATTGCATCTTCAGGGTTGGTTCCAGAGTAGCTGTGCCCTGCATGGGTATACACCCCTCTGAAACTCGCTAACCCAGAGACTTTCAAGTTTGTGGCTACCACAATCATATCTTGTAGAGAAATGGACTCTGTCGGATGGAGACCTGCACGGTTGTATCCAGAGTCGACCTTAAGAAAGATACCGTAATTCCAAG
>Ga0307514_10001575_pt1 | contig 26997 bp, 29 predicted proteins | sample 16_EM_MG_FD_203088 | JGI IMG/M metagenome (GOLD analysis project Ga0307514, IMG submission 203088) | Populus trichocarpa ectomycorrhiza microbial communities from riparian zone in the Pacific Northwest, United States - 16_EM | ecosystem: Host-associated > Plants > Roots > Unclassified | place... | reverse complement strand
TTCGATTCAGGCTTTCGAATTCTTTCAAGAAAAGCGAATGATATTATCAACATTTTCTGTGCGTGTCGCATTCGATAGGCTTTATAGCTACTTGCGCGCCTCCCGCTGCTTCTGGTTGTACCTTGAATCTCATTGTTAACTTTGGCTTTTCTTTATGGCAGGTCATCACACTCTTTCTGGTACTTTCGCATCAGGTATTTGCTATCCCGTCTTCCCAGTTTGTTAGGAGGGACAGTGTGGAGGAGCAATTGAGCGCAACGACAGCCAGCCCTTGTTCGATTCTGGACATTGATGACGTGCAGAGTCGTGAGTTCTCATTAACTCTTTCCACTCGGAGTCATGCGGCAGTGGTTGGGTATTTAACGGGCACGATTTGGTAGTTCCTGGTTGGCTTAAATTGCAGCAATACGCCGTGGACACATGGGGTGGAGGCGATGTCGCTATAACGGTCAACCCTCCCAATGTGAGTGATGGTGGTTGTAAATTCAATGATTGGACGGTTCTTTGACCTATTTATCTTTAGTACAGAGATAAACCGGCAACTATTTGCGTTGTTAAGCCTTCGGAAATCGTATTGTCTGGTACACTATTCACTTTTTACATCTATATGAAATGATTGAACATCGACCTGAAGGTGGACAAGATTGCAATATTAAGAGAGTGGTAATTGCGCCGAAGAGGAAGTCTAGAGTCATTGAAGTTAAATTCGGGTACAAGAATATTGGAAAGTGGAACATCACAAGTATACTCGACTCGCCTATCCTTTCACTTCCATGTCATTATTATTTTTTTTCAAACAGGTACTTCCTCTGCGGCTCGTGCTAAAGTTTTCCGTCAGCGGTTTCAAATACCGGATATAAAACAGGAGAATTTGCACCGCATAAGCGATTCGGCGGAATTTGTGAATGCGCCAAATAACGGGTGTGTCTATATCGTGCCATCCTTGTCGAAATTGTTTTGCTGATTTTCTGGTTAGTTTCACGACAATTGCTTCTAACATGACAACCAAGCGAACCAATCTGCCTTCAATAGAGGATCAATTCTGTATTGGGACAGTGTGTAAATATTTTATTCCATTGCCTTTGGAGTTTGACTTTGGGAATAAGATTCTAAGCCGAGAATGTCTCATCCCTGCTCATGGAAGGATCCAACTTGTTGCCACGGGATATATCTGGTTCACTTATTCCACGCCAGTGAGTATCTTATTCTTTTGGTGTATTGTGTCTTTAACAAATTGTATTCCTGTAGAGGACACCACTGGCAAAGCCTAAAGGCGGCAAGCACAGGCGATGTAAGTCTTTCGACACTATTCTTGGAGATCGAACTAACAATTATTTAGATGCTATAAAAATCGAAGACGTCCTCAAGAACGCTACAGAACGCTCTACATGGATTGATTTCACTGGTACAATGAATTCAACCATGAGAACGGATTACTTCAGTCAATGTAAGTCCATTTTGTTTATGAGGTATCAATACCCACGAATACATTCGTCAGGCCGCCCAAAGACCGTAATTTAGATTGTGAAGACAATGATTATGTTGACATTTTATGAATAAACTAATTTTACACTCTGGAGAAAACACGCTGTGCAGTTGAGCATGCTGCACAGAAATGAAATGTACTGCGGCAGTGATGTGACCGTTTGTGACGAAGAGCTGACAACAAGGTGAGGTGGCAGTTGCCTTTTGTCCAATACGAGGTTGCGCCAAGTGCTCCTTCTGCGTCCCATCTTTTTGTTGCCCACTCAGTTCTTCACTAGACCGGCAGGATCCGCTGGTCTCGTCTAGACCAACACTGCAGCATTATAACTGTAAATTTGTTCGTTTCTAGCTCCTGAGATCGCCCAAGCAGGTGTACCATCGACTCGAAGTCCCGAAACCCAAACTCCATTACATTAGTCCCATTTTTTCATCTATTTCTATTTGATTCCAATAGCCATGAGCCATCATCGTCCATCTGTGAGTCCTAGTCCAAGCCCTGGTCCTGATAGGACCACCGCTCGCCAATCTATGGGCCCCGCCCGAGGTACTCCTAATCTCGCACCTGCCTCGCCTCGCCCTGGAGCGCCAACTGGTGCAAGACCTACAAGCGAGCTACTAGGAACTGGTGGAATGTCTTTCCAGACGCCCGAAGGTGGGTGGCAGACCTTGATTTTTTTTTTTTGGTGGTTGTCGGTGTTGAATCTTCGTCATAGCGGAAGCTTTGGACCAATGGTTTGAGAATCTCCAGAACTATGAAGCTACTTTGGTCAGTGATATCACTTTTTATTCAGAGTCAGGCTGTTTAGACATCAATTTAGGAAGATATGGCTGCGGCTTCTTTGGATGTCAATTTTAAAGAAGAGCTCAGTGCCATCGAGCAATGTGAGATCACCCCATTGTCTTGCTTGAATCGATCTCAAATTTTGAAATAGGGTTTAAAGTTCTTTCGGAAGCAGAGCGCACAGCCGCTCTTTACAGTCTTCTTCAACATTCCACACAAGTTCAAATACGATTTTTCATTACAGTCCTTCAGCAAATGGCCAGGTCTGATCCCATGACAGCCCTACTTAGTCCGGCTATTGGTAAGACTTTTACGTTTCTAGACGCCTGAATTGGTATTCATTGTCGAATTAAGGTTCTATGCAGAGTCAGATGGAGTCGAAGCTTGCAAGTCTCAAGACACCAGGCTTGAAGTCTGGACTCCCTGCGTCACCGACGACGCGCAACTTCGCTAGCAATCGCCACTCTTTGATTTTGGATAATTCGTCAAACTTCTTGTCTCCTGATTCTGCTGCCACGCAACCTGGTCAGAATGATTCAGCTGCAGCTACTCTTGCCCAACACAGGGCCAAACTTAAAGCAAGTAATGTCGCTCACAGAATCTCTGCCCCCGTCCTGGCCTCCCCTGTAGATGTTCGTGCATCTTGGGGCCCTTCGCAACTCAGCCAAGTGTCGGAGTCGCAGGTTTCTCCTGGAGTGCAAGACGTTGTAATCAATAATAACACTTCCCGCCCAAAAAGCACCGAGTTTTCCGGCTCTCTTGCGACTCCAAGGTCAGATGCTCAGGAGGCTACGGCTAGTACTAGCTGGGCTAGCATGGTTACGACCCCTTTGATCCCGATGTTCGAGAAAGAGAAAAAGGTAGCTCCAACAACGAATGATCAGTCCAAAGGCGACTGGAACACTGCGCCTGGCGTTCCTCGTATGGGTGACCCCACGATTCATCGCCGTAATCAGAAGAAGAACAATACAGAAACTAGTCAAGATGCCTACGATGACAATGGCGCCGTCATGCAGCAAAATGGACCTCGGGGAGGAAATAGACAGACTGGTTGGAACTCACGGAGCCCGGCGCCCCACAATAATAACGGCAATCAGGCCAACAGGTTCGGTGAAGGCCCCGAAGGAAATGGTAGTAACATGAATGGATTGGGAATGCAAATGGGTGGTTTTGGAATGGGGTTGGGAAGTCCTACACTAGGAATGGGTTTGCATGGCATTGGTATGCAGCCTATGTCGCCGTTCAATATGAATATGCTCGGTATGAGTTTGTCTCCCGAGGCGCAATTGCTCGCCGCACAAATGGCAGCATCCGGATTTGGACAACCGAATTGGTTGGGCATGCAGCCTATGAGTCCAGGACTTGCTGGGCAGTTGGGTCCAGGAGGCGGAAGGAAGAGTGGACCTGGTAGTGCGCGCTCTCCGGCCCCTCATTCTGCTCGGAGCGTTGGATCTCGTGCTGACAGTTCCAGGGGTGATGAAGATGTGGATCCCGCATTGTTGAACGATATCCCTGCTTGGTTGCGAAGTCTGAGGTTGCACAAGTATACGCCGAACTTTGAGGCATGTAAATGGCAGGATATGGTTGTTATGGACGAGGCGCAGCTCGAAGCGAAGGGTGTCTCGGCGCTTGGAGCGAGGAGGAAAATGTTAAAAACGTTTGAGACGGTGAGGAAGAAGATGGGAATTGACGGAGGACCACCAGGTAGCGCCGGACCTAGCACTGCAGGCGTGAAGAGCCCCTGAGGGGCGTTTTGATACGGCTTTTCGTTCTTTTATCAAAGCTCCCGTGTTCTGTCTGCACCACCACGACCATTCATGAAATCAATTTTCGTATACCGTTCCCCTTATCATCAACTCGAACAGCTGGCGACCTCTATCCTTGAATATTTGGTTATCGTAAATTACATACACAAGGGTCATATGTACACACTTACAGCACACTAAAAAGTTGTAATTTCTGTGCCAATACATACATTTTTACATAGGAGTTCCTCTGCACACAGCATGCGTCATCGGTTGTCAGAAAATTTTGGCAGGTCAAAACAGAGTTGGAGTTATACCACCAACACCTCATCTGATCCCAGTACGATGCTGTCCAAGTCGAATCAGTCGAGCCGTAACGCTTCACCGCTGCGTGCTGGATATACGAGCACCTCATCCTACAAGCCCGATACCATGTCGGTTGCCGATGAACTTCATCCAGTGATCAATGCGGGTAGGGTTGCGCTCATCACCGGTGCTGCAAACGGAATTGGGAGAGCAGCAGCCATTGAGTTTGCCAAGTAAGAACACATTTTTCTTTTCCAACTTTCGAATCGTCCAGTTCTGCGGAAGATCACGCATCATTTACCATTGGACATTAGAAAATTTTATTCTGCAATTTTTGGGAGATGCTGATCGTTATATGACAGGCTTGGATTAAAAGTGGCTCTCGCGGATACTGACGAGCCGAGGCTCATTGAAGCTGGACAAAAATGTGCAGAGATTGTCGGCGCAAGTAATGTGCTTGTTGTGCCGACTGATGTATCCAAACTAGAACAAGTTACTCAACTTAGAGATCGAGTTTATGAAGCTTGGGGAGAGGTGAGGCCTCTTCGTTTATTCATAGTAAAATCTTCGATGTCGTATTCGGACGGCCCCGTCCTTGAGCCCCCATTTCCAGTGTCATAGAAACAGAGGGGACACTTTTCTTAGCGTTGTGTTCAACTCACTTCCTCAAAAGTTCTTTTTCCTTCGAAGCGAGATTTTATTCATGATTGATACAGGTTGCTGTCCTTATGAACAACGCTGGTATTATCGATAGGGGCACCTCCTGGGACGGTATCAGAAACTGGCGAAAAGTTTTCGACGTCAACCTGTTTGGGTATAAGCCCCCTTTTTTTTGTGGTCGTGTAAAGCACTTAATGTTTGTTTAATCAGAATCGTTCACGTTCAACAGACCTTCGTCCCTGTGAGTATTTGTTTCTGGCTCAGAGATGTATTGATGAACATGTCGTTGACGGGCAGAGTATGATCCATCAAGAAAACCCAGCGATTGTCATCAATACAGGGTCAAAGCAAGGAATCACGAACCCACCGTACGTATTCGATTGTGTACCATTCATGTTTCGTGGAGAAATCCGTATACTGATCTTCGTCCCAGTGGCAATGCTGCGTACAATGCTTCAAAGGCGGCTGTAAAGAGCTTGACCGAAGGGTTAGCGCACGAGCTTCGTGAACGGCCGAACTGCGAAGTTACTGCGCATCTTCTCATGTACGGACTTTTCCCTTTGTTTTCTTTTTTTTTTTGATCCCCCACTGAAACGCTGATGATCTTGGCCCCCTTTGATGACATCCACAGCCCTGGGTGGACATTTACTGGATTAACAGGCGCCAATGAGGAAGAAGCTGAAAAGCCTGCAGGAGCGTGGTCCCCTGAAGAGACCGTATTCTATATGCTAGACAAAGTGCGGGAAGGGGAGTTTTACATCCTTGTCCCAGATAACGAGACGAAGCGGGAGGTGGACCAGTTGAGAATCATGTGGGCTGCGGCAGATATCGCTGAGGGCAGGCCAGCGCTTAGCCGATGGCACCCAAACTGGAAGGCGCTTTATGAAGAATATGTCCGAGATGGTCTTGCTCAGTTAGAGTGAGAGAAATCCAGGCGAAGAGAAATAGCTGTAAAATAGAGTGGTCTTGTACATAAAAAAACAAATGTTGTAAATTTTTAAATAAGGTGTAATGTAGGCGTTTTGCAGAATTTCCGAATGCTACATTCCAGAGTTCACATGACCTTCGCTTCTGTTGGAATTTCAAAGACTCAAATATTCGTTAAACACTTTCGCATATATCAAAGCTGATCCTGGGAATGGTAGTTACAACCAAGATGACGGATTCTAGGAGTCCCAACCATTGCGGATAAGCCCGTCTTTTGTGTTCGTATTTTCCTTTTCGAATGGCGAGGTTCTTCCGGACTAGTCCGTCTTACATGTACATAATTTTTTTGGGGGTGATGTTCCGTCAGGGTGGCCATTGGGATTATATGCGGTTGAAGAAAATATGTTCCGGGCGCAACAAGTAGGAGCTCACATGAGCAGGTGACCGACGAGGTATATAACGGTGGTCGTATTAGTATCATATTTTTTGTCCATCTTGACCTTTCCCCCACATTAGTATCATCACTTATCAACGCCATCGTTATTATTGACAGAATGTCGCCCATAGAGAACTTGAACGAGGCGGCTTCGCGTTTGGGCGTGCCCACTATCACTCAACGCTTGTCTTCGTTGAACTCGGCTCACAACAGCGATCCTTCGTTGCATAAAGTCAAAAACCAGCCAGGTTACAATACTCCCGTCTTCAAGGGCAAAGATGAGCAACGCGCCCTGGTTGAACAGGCAGTAGCCGGGAAGGTGTGTCTAAACCTTCCAAGATAATCTTTCAATCAAATGACACACACAATCTTAGGGGTTTATCCCTCGAGAGCTCGTCGCGAACGAAGTCAATTGGTTTTATTCTAACCTCGGCATAGACGACACCTATTTTCACAATGAATCTCGTGAGGTCATCTCGGATCATGTCATTGCATTATTCGGCGCGAAGATTGTGGCGTATACGAAGCATGATCCTAGCAAACTTGTTATTGATCTTGAGCGGATTGACGAGAACGGGAATGGCGCGACGTTCATTCACACCAGCGCACCTGGTTTGACTAGCACGGAAGGTCCTGGCGCGACTTGTGAGACAAGGTAAGCGTGTCTTTCTCTTGAAGTGAATTGATAGGGGTCAACCCGCGGGAAACCTTCCTGTCATGAACATTTTTTTGCTCAAGTTCCGGCCTTGAGCATAATTCTATGTATATGCTGTGTGTGCTGACACTTCCACCCTGCAATACAGGATTGACGAACTATTCTTGGACAAGTCTACACCGGAACTAGCTTATAGACTTGAGACTTTCCGTTCGACGGGCGCTATCTCTGCCACTGCTTCCCAGCAGCTTCGATGCTACTTTATCACCAAATGTAATTTTCCAGCCAAGCCTACCCAATTGAAAGAGGGAGAAAGGACTGATATCAGGACGGTGTCTGATTCTGCGTTCCTGGATAGGGCCACAAAAAATACTTTGGACGTTTATCAAAAAGTACGTGTCGTGTTATATCGGATTTATGAAGAAAATTCACGCGTTTTAGATCATTTGGAGTGTAGAGGAGCGCTATGGTCCTGTAATCGAGCTCTTTGAAGTCGAAGGAACGCGTGAACGGAGGCTGGTTATTGGTTACAAGATGGGTGGGACGTCACATTTCTTCAGGTAAACATTCACAACATTTTGGAGATAATGACCTGACACTATGCTTGATATTATAGTGCTCTGTCCAACCTTTATCACTTCTATTCTCTCTACTCTGCACGCAAATATGTTGGTACGTTACGCGATCGTTTCTCCCATATATTTTTGAGACTTACGCCATGTACCAGAGCAATTCTCGAACGGGGTGACCATCATCTCGCTCTACTTGGGACCTCTGCCAAACAGTACTGCACCGCCCATTGAACACTCAATTTTCCAAGTCATGCGAGAAGCGTCCCTGCTCTTCTGCTTGCCTGACAACCCTTTCTTTCTTCCCAAGTCTCTCGGAAGCCACGCTGTTCAGGAAGCCGTTTACGCGTGTAAGTTTCAAAGCAATATTTTTTACCGTGTCTTTCATCCTAAAGACGATAATGTAGATTGCGGATGGATTTTTGCACAGCATTTCTGCAATCGCCTTGGCCCTGCCTACCTCCAGCTTAAGAATCTTCTAAATGAAAATGATCCTGCTCACGCTGAAGTACTCGATGACATTAAGAGGAGGTTCAGAGAGGAGACCTTCACTCGGGAGAGTATTGCCCAGACTATTCATGCTTACCCAGAGTTGGTATGTAATCATCTTATTCTTCTGTGGTGGTGATATCCTATTGGGAATGGCTAGATTCGGCTCTTATACGTGAACTTCGCCATGGTTCACTATCCACCTTCGGATGAGGCTACAAACTTGATGTAAATTGGAATTCTTTCTTCAAAAATGATTGCCTCTCAAGTCAATTCTTTCATACAGGCCCACCTTGTCTTATCAACGTCTCAAACTTGTCCAGCCACTTTCAGACCAGGAACTCTACGACAAAATTCGCCGTTCTGTGCTCAACAAGCAGGACCTTCAAGTCTTGGAGAGTTTCTTGATCTTCAACAAACATGTTCTTAAGACCAACTTCTATCAGCCCACAAAAGTCGCCCTTTCCTTCCGCCTTCAGCCTGATTTTTTGCCCGAAGTGGAATACCCCAAGAAGCCTTTTGGTATGTTCATCGTTATAGGGAACGAATTCCGAGGGTTCCATCTTCGATTCCGGGATGTCGCGAGAGGTGGGATTCGAATCGTGATGTCTAGGAATAAAGAGTATAGTGTTTCAGGGTTTGTTCGTCATCCGAATTGGAACTCACTGGGTCTTTCAGGAATTACTCCATCAATCAAAGGATGTTATTTGATGAGAACTATAACCTTGCGGCGACGCAGTCCCTCAAGAACAAGGATATTCCTGAAGGTGGGGCCAAGGGTACCATACTTCCTTCACTTGGAGCCGCTCCGAGGAAATGTTTCGAAAAATACGTCGATGTGTGTAAACCGTTGTCACCCTTTCGTGATTGACCTCATTTTCCGCGTCACGCATAGGCAGTAATTGATCTCCTCATCCCTGGTCTGACGCCCGGCATCAAAGAGTCGCTAGTAGATCTCTATGGCAAACCGGAGTTGCTCTTCTTCGGTCCTGATGGTAAGTCTGAATTGATTTCAGACTTACGAGCGCTAACTATATGCTGTTCGTTTTTAGAGGGAACGGCCGATATGATGGACTGGGCTGCATGTGAATAACCATTCGTCTTGTTTTTGCATGAGCTTATCTAACAACTATGTCCAGTACATGCCCAATCGCGTGGTGCAGACTCCTGGTGGAAGTCATTTACGACTGGCAAGAGTGCCAAGAGGCTTGGAGGTGTGCCCCATGACACATACGGAATGACTTCTCTGTCTATCAGACAATATGTCTTGGGTATTTACAAGCACCTCGGTCTGCGAGAGAAGGATGTCACCAAGGTGCAAACCGGTGGACCTGGTATGTTCTTTACTTCACCGAAACAGGCAATTGGACACTGATTTATTGGAATAGATGGCGACCTTGGCTCGAGTGTGTTACTTTCGCCGTCTTTCAGCTTGAGCATTTACTAATTTGGTTCACTAGATGAAATCTTGCTTTCTTCCGACAAGACGATTGCTGTGATTGATGGAAGTGGTGTCCTCTCTGATCCTCACGGCATCAACCGCGCTGAACTTGTCCGACTTGCTAAACTTCGTGTTCCGGTTTCCCACTTCAATACTGCTAAATTGAGCCATGAGGGTTACCTCGTTAAGACTGAAGATCAAGATATCAAGTTGCCCTGTATGTTGCATTTTTGGCTCTGTTTTAGGGTCTCTTTCTTATGAAAACAATCTTTTCTACTAACACAGCTGGCGAGATCGTGGTCGACGGTACAGACTTTAGGAACGCGGCTCATCGCAGGTTTAAAGCCGACCTATTCGTTCCTTGTGGTGGCCGCCCAGAAGCCGTCAATATTTCGAATGTCGCAGCTCTCATCGATGCAGACGGCAAACCCCACTTCAAGTATATTGTCGAGGGTGCCAACCTTTTCTTAACGCAACAGGCTCGCCTCTATCTCGAGAAACGCAAGGTCATTCTTTTCAAGGATTCCAGTGCCAACAAGGGTGGTGTCACTAGCTCATCCCTTGAGGTTCTCGCTGGTCTCTCCCTTTCTACTGAGGAGTACACCGACTTGATGATCTTCAAGGATGGCAAGCCAAGCGAGTTCTACCAGAATTACGTCAAGGACATCCAGGCGAAGATCACCGAGAACGCAGCCAATGAGTTCCAGTGCCTTTGGAAGGAGCACACGCGTTTGCAAGGCACCAAAACACGCACTGCCATTTCCGACGAGTTGTCGCAGATGTTGAACAACCTCCAAGCTGAGCTGGAGAGTTCTGATTTGTTTGATGATGCTGCCAGTCGATATGGAGTTATGAAGAGGGCCATTCCCAAGACGTTGGTCGACCGTATTGGCTTGCAGACGTTGCTCAAGAGGCTACCAGAAGCCTATCAACGAGCCTTGTTTTCCAGCTGGGTTTCGTCTCATTTTGTGCGTTATTCTATGACTTTTTTCTCTTGCTACTTTGTTAAACTGATGAATGATTTCTTAGATTTACAAGTACGGCGTTAATGCTTCTAGCGTAGACTTTTTCCATTTCGCCCGTGATCTTGCTTCCTCTGCCTAGACGTCATAATCACTTCTGCATCAGCGCGAAAGTCCCTTTTAAACATATTCCGACTTAATCTGGACCAAAGATGAAAATTGTGTTATACCGTTATCTTTGATGTTGTGTGACTTATTACTGGTATACTTAGAGACTTCAGATTTGCAAATGGAAAATACATTTTATGCTTGGTACTAAGCGCCATCATAATCATGTCCGGTCCGGATCGCGGATATATCAGTGTGGCGTTGTCTTCTACCGCCAAATATCATGTCGGAGACACATTCACAGGCCAATCTTTTGCCCTTGGTTTGTCCGGAGCGCACAGACAGTACATTTGAAGAGATTCCAGTGATGTTGTTCACCTTTTGTCAGGTCAGATAACTTTGACCAATACTTTGACCAATACTTTGCGATAGTGACATCGGGCATGCTCGGAATAACGATCCATACGAGCGAAGAGAGCTTGCTAATCTTATTCGAGATGCTTGTATAAACGTGAGCCTTCTGACGCATAGAGTTCAATCCAACTAACACATCAAACTAAGGTTGGATTTTTCTACAGTGAGTAGGTACAGCCGCCCTATCACATATCGTTGAGGATGTCATATTCGAATCCGAATGATCAGTAAAATCGCATGATATCCCAGATGATATTATTAATAAGACTGTCGATGCAGCAAGGGCATTCTTTGCACTCCCGGAGGAGTTCAAGTCCCAGGTCAGTGCACCACTTCATGGATTCTGTGGCGGCCATCTAATGAAAGAACGTAATGATCCTTTTAGTTGGACATACATAAATCCGCAAATTTCAAAGGCTACACGGCCCTCTTAAGTGAGAATACAGATGTGAAGGGACTGGGTGATCTTCATGAGGGTTTCGACTTGGGTTGGGAACCTGAAGTAGATGTTGGTGATTCTCGAGCGGAGACACTACTGCTCAGAGATGACGGTGCCATGGCCGGAGAAAATGTATGGCCCGACTTACCGGGCTTCAAAAGAACAGTCCTTGACTACTAGTAGGTTACCGGATATCAGAGAGCTTCTGGAAATTCTGACTCGAATCACAGCCATAGGGTTCTTTATGTTGGGAAATTGCTCTTTCCTTTATTCGCGCTCGCTCTTGATCTTCCCGAAGATTACTTCGACAATAAGGTACACATCGTTTGACCATAAATTGTAATATTTTAAGCCAATTGCTAATCGAGTTGACGGATCTCAGACTACCAAGCCTGCTGCGATCATGCGACTTCTTCATTATCCGCCCCAGAGCCCCACAAGCTTCGAAACTGACCCAGAAGGAAGGCAAATAGGTATCGGTGCTCACACAGAGTATGCAAATTGTGTCTACGAGTAAATTTGGCAAACAACTAATAAAGTTTCACTTAGCTACGAGGTCAAATAATCTTTCTCTGATCTACCAGATATTGACGTGTTAAAATTAATGACAATTTTCCCACATAGTTCTTTACAATTTTATGGCAAGACAACCATGGTGGACTTCAAGTTCAGAATACTGCTGGAAAATGGGTTGACGCGGTGCCTATTCCAGGCACGCTGGTGGTTAAGTATATCTGTTCGAATGCTCTCACATACATTTACTGAGCCTTTTATGCTGCACACTCTGCTGATTCGGTTTCATCAGTTTGGGTGATCAATTTGCTCGCTGGACAAGTAAGTGAAAAGAGTTCCCTGATTGCCTGCTTCTGACTTCTATCACTTAAGATGATGTCTTCAAGTCAACCTTGCATCGGGTGATTAACCACTCTGGTGCTGAGAGGTATTCTATCCCCCTATTCTTTGGCACGGACTACGATGTCCTCCTTAAGGTACATTAATCAGTGAATTCCATAGATTTATTATGCTGAACTTTTCTGTTTTGGCAGCCTATATCCACTTGCATTACTCCCGAATCCCCATTCAAGTATGAAATCATTACCGCTGGGGAGTACGTCAAATCCAGGCTCGAGGCTACGTATGCGCAGTCCGCTGTTTGATATCATTTCGGCACAATTGGCACCGGCTCCTGATATTTAATGAATCGACTTCTTCAGTACTTTGCAGGTCTTTAAGAGGGTGGCGTATTGCGCCGTGATGACCCAGTATCCTGCAGTGACCACATTTGGATGTGTATGCCTTACACGCATAATGGTATTAACCTGGGGCAGGGCAAAGGATTGATCATCTTATCCTATCAAAATGTCGGTAGATGAATGTCAAAATTTGTGACTAAGTTTGAGGTCAAGCCATTTGAGAAGTATTCGAGAAGCATGTCATTGGCATTTAAGATGAGGCTAACAAAGGCTAGATAACAGACGTTCATGAAACAAGTTGCAGAGCCTGAGGAAGAACAAGTTGGTAGCGTCCGAGAGAAAGCATGAATGGGATAGAATAAATTGGCCTAGGCAAATGCTATGTCTCAACAAAAGGGTCCTGCTTATTGTCAAAATATCGAACATTGAACAAACTGTTTTATTTGAGGTGGGACAGCACATAGCATATTGCAGGCGCAATTGGATTGAGTTGTAGAGGTGTCCAGGGTCCATACTGTCCTCCCTTTCAAGTTGACTGTGCCTTGTCTCCACAGTAATGTAGGTCTGACTATCAAGACTTCTTATCGAAAAACTCTTTAGAATTTCTGATTCTTATTCACAGCTGTTCTCGTGCAGTCCAGAAGGCAATACGCGGAGTTTCAGAAGACAAACAGTGAGTTTTCGGGCTTTTGGAACATGATCGCGTTAACTCACATTTTTTTGTAGTCGGACGCACAAAAAAAGATACAGGACACCGCGGCTTCGAGCGATGAAAGACTTGAGTAGTTCGCGGGAGTCCCAAGAACTCTAAGTCTCTTTTATGTTTGCGCGATGTTCATTTCGGAGGAGCGGAATGTTATCAATTGCAACGCTCGGATATTGTGGAGTACACTTTTTCTTGTTGTTACAAGAAGCTGTACATACCGATTCTAGAGCAAAACGAAAAGCCACTCAGCTACTAGTAGGTCAGCCATGAATATAATAGTCTTTGAGTAGACCTCTGACACCTCTAGCGATTTAGCCTGGCACAACTGGTACTAATCTCGATCTCTCGTGCCGTATGTTGCCTCCCAGAATTGCCAAGCTGCATGCCTATGGTGGCGAAGCAGCAACGGGAGAAGGACAAATAAGGCTGACCTTTTGCCACCAAATCATCTCTCGGTCTCTGGCCCACTCAGTCGTTTCATAGCCGGACCAGATTTCCCCAAACGCCGACGGAACAGTCCATGGGACCTTGCGTTTATTTACATGCTATGGGATTACGACTTTCCATATCTTCTATAAAATGGCTGCCTGAGCTTACTTCTTTCGCTGTTGACAAGCCCACGTTTCCTCATTGCTCTCGGTGCTTTGAGAATCTGCGATCATTTTCCATCGAACACTGTGTCTATGGCCACGTTTATGACCGCCTCTTCTTTATCTTCGTCCGGCGAGTCTCTTTTAAGTGCAGATCCATTCCCCGAACGCCTGCCTGTGCATCCGCTCCATCCATCAAATTTCTTCGACGTGGAGGGACTCGTGGTCGTCATTACTGGTGGTGGGACCGGTAAGTGGAGTGCTTGGTCACTTGATCGACAAACTGAATGTTCAATAGGTATCGGATTAATGATGGCCAAGGCACTGGAAAATAACGGTGCAACAGTTTACATTATAGGTCGTAGATTGGACATCTTGCAAATGGCTGCCAGAGAAAACAATGTGCGTCAATATCGGAATTTTTAGCTCGTCCAAGCTCCGTACTTCAGGTCGATCGGAGTCCTCGTTTCTGGGCACCTCCTTGTCCTCCTCAAAATTCTATACTGACAATTTTTTGATTTCAGAAATTTGATCAGATTATCCCCGTCCAAGGAGATATCACAGATCGTGAAGGGCTATTAACTATTGTGGAGAGTATCAGAGCGAGGCATGGTTATATTGACATGCTCATCAATAATGCGGGCATTGCAAGAAATTTATTCCCGCATCCCCTCCCCTCTCCAGATGGTACCACATACACAGCGGATCTCCCTTCTCCACCTTCATCTCCTATCCCTGGCCCATCGATTCCATCCATCAAGGCCTTCCAGAGTGTACTATGGAACTCCGGGTCTCCTGAAGATTTTGCGGACACTTTTGCCACGAATGTCACGGCCGTCTACTACACTACAGTCGCCTTCCTCGACTTACTTCATCAGGGAAATATTCGCAGACAGAGACTTGAGTTTCGGGCGTCTTCCTCAGACATTCCGATGCCACCCTACCACGCCTCGCAAGTGTTGTCCGTTTCATCCTCTGGATCTTTCCGCTTAGATTCCAAGGTTCTTTCACCTTCGTACACACTTTCAAAAATGGCCTGCACGCATCTAGGAAAAATGATGGCAAACCTCCTGGCTCCGTGGGGGATTCGCAGTAACGTGTTGGCCCCTGGAGTGTGGCCTACTGGTATGTTATAACTCATTCGTAATTTCCCTCGCTAATTCTGATGGTTTTTTTTTGTGTTGTAGAAATGACAACATCGCCCACCCCAACATTTAAACTGAATCCACAAGTCCTAGCTGATACAGTTCCGCTACGGAGGGTGGGTACCCAAGAGGTATGTTTTCCCGTAGGCGTTAGGAGCATGGCGAGATTTTAAATCCTGTGTCCACAGGATATGGCAGGGACAATACTTTTCTTGGCCAGCCGTGCTGGCGCTTATGTCAATGGGGCAGTGTGGCTTGTGGATGGCGGTCGAATTGGGACTGTTGCCAGTACTTATTAGTCAGATTCCGTTTGCTTTTGCGAATTATATGTCCAGACAATTTAAATACAAATTCACGTCCCCGTCGCTTACTTATCATCAGACATGAGTAAAGCATCTTATCTTGTAAATTATCAATCATTTATCATCACGTGGACGCAAACTCTCTGTTCCCTCACCTAGTAGTAAGTACTACGGTCCTATATAATATCCGATACGTTATCTAGTCTCCAACAGCGCTGTCTTCCACATTTTTTAGAAGCACTCTTCGCAAGAGTTTGGCCTCTGTATCAGTTGTTTCAACTATCGCGACATACAAGCAATCACATACCATGGCACCCGTTGTACCGTTAGGCCGAGGTGAGAAGAGTAAAAAGATGCATTCGAAAGTGGTTAGTGAAAAGACTGTTCGTTAGCGTTGATATTTGCTCATAATTTTGTCTGCTGTAGGTTATAATCGGAGCTGGTCCTGCAGGCCACACCGCTGCAATTTATCTTGCAAGGGCAAATCTTCAGCCTGTACTCTTCGAAGGTTTTATGGCTAACGGATTTGCTGCTGGTGGTCAATTAACGACGACCACCGACGGTGCGCAAAACAGTTCCACTGTGTTCAGCTGATTGTTTATGTTCTGTAAAAAATCAGTCGAAAATTTCCCTGGTTTCCCTTCTGGTGTATTGGGTCCAGAATTAATGGACAAATTTCGTGAACAATCGATCCGTTTTGGCACTAGCGTCATTACTGAAACGGTCTCAAAGATTGATCTCTCTCAACGCCCTTTCAGATACTGGAGAGAGGGACAGGAAAGTGAGGAACCCGAGACGACCGAGGCAGTCATTATAGCAACTGGTGCAAGTGCCAAGCGTCTTAACCTGAAAGGAGAGGACACATACTGGCAAAGTGGTATTAGTGCTTGTGCTGTCTGCGATGGTGCTGTTCCCATATTTTGGTATGCAGAGTACTGAACATTATTCTCTGTCCACTGACATAAGTCGTATTGTCATTCTAGGAAAAAGCCACTAGCTGTCATTGGAGGAGGCGATTCCGCAGCAGAAGAGGCGACATGTAAGCCACTGGATTTTCAGGAATTGTAAAATGACTGATCTCGTACTAAAAGACCTGACAAAATTTGGATCACATGTGTATGTTCTCGTTCGACGCGGTGAACTGAGGGCTTCAAAAATCATGGCCAAGCGTTTGCAGAATAATCCGAAAATCGTGGGTATTGGTCTCTTTCTGAGGCAGATTTACCTTACCCATAGTCCTAGACCATCCTCTGGCATACTGTAGCCGTAGAATGTCAAGGGGATGGCAATCTCTTGAAGAATTTGCGAATCAAAAATGTCCTTACAGGAGAGGAAAAGGACCTCCCAGTGAATGGGTTATTCTACGCTATTGGTAAATCGTTCACATGTTCTTCCCACCATCCATGACCTTTTATCTTTTTGTAAAGGTCACGAGCCAGCCACCGCCCTTTTTAGCTCACAATTACAAACAGATCCTGAAGGCTATATCATCACTGTTCCCGGGACCACTCAGACCTCTGTGGAAGGGGTTTTCGCTGCTGGTGATGTTCAGGACAAGCGATACAGGCAGGCTATTACCAGTGCTGGCAGCGGTTGTATGGCCGCTCTCGAAGCGGAGAAGTTTCTGGCTGAAGAGGAAGAGCTTGCCGAATAAATTTGTTTTCAGGCTGCAACATAGGGTCATCCACACAACTTTTCCGCACTTTACCCGCATTACAACTGTACGCATTCATACCACTAAGAATTCTATTGGTTTATCTGGTTCTACGTACATAATATGGCTCGAATCAAGAATTCAGTCTTTTTGATATCCACCACTTGCGGAGACATAGTATAATTGCGGCTCGCAATCGGGGAGATCAAGGATCAAACAATGGGTAATTGGAGTCCTATCATCCGACAAGTTGGTTCTAGCATCAAGAGAGATCACGACAATGAAAGATCTGGATATGACCCCAGAAATGACTCGTTCAGGTAGCTAGGAACCGATGGACGTCAAGTCTAGAATACCGGATGCACCAACTCAAGCGGCGATAAGTCTCAAGAATCGCGGAGAGCAGCAATTGGTGGTAAGGGGGTAAAAACCTGTGTGCTCTCTAAAGTTGTTCCATTGAGCGTTGTCAAACTAAGATAACTAGCAGTGCAGACCACACTGGAGGGAAAAGGTTGTGCAACCCAAAGCGTCACAGCCCATAGTCTCGAGAACCGAGCGGGGGGGAACTCTCTTGGAGTGCCAATGGGAGTGGAGGGGGCAAAATCTCTCTTGCAATCATTCTCTCCCAATTCCTGAGTGCGTAACGCTCATAGATTAGAAAGGTGGACACAGGATTCAAACTTGAAGAGCTTACAATCCGAAAAATAAGGGACCTTTTTTGAGTTCCGTAACCGTTTGAGGACGATCTCTAGGATTAGAAGCAAGAATCTGATACGGAGAGTCAGGCCTCAGGGTTCTGCGCTTCGTCGGAATGGAATTTAGTACGTCCGACAGACCTTGGATATCGCTTCCTTCTCCCAAGTATCCAAGTTCTTCACTTGACCAGGCTTCTGTCGAAAATCGACCAGAGGTCGCTTGGTCTCTGGGTATGGTTCAAAATTATTGAAGGGTATCTGATGGGAACAAGTCAACACGGAACAGTATCTCTGGCAGACGAATCTTACGAACATGACCAGTAATGAGTTCATAATATATGACGCCAACAGAATAATAATCCACGCCGAAAGAATATCGTTCATTTCTGAACACCTCGGGAGCGGTGTACCAGAATGTCCCACCTATTCCCCGTGTGCCCAGGGGGTTATTACCATCAACCCAGAGTAAAGGATAATCGTCCCCGCCTTTAGCTTTAGCTTCTAGCCAGTTTGGAAATTTCTCCTTTTCTTCTTCTCCATCTCCGTCAAAGGTGCCGATATTTTCTGCCAAGCCAAAATCGGCGAGGATTAAATGACCGCTCTCGTCAAGGAAAATGTTGTCAGGCTTGATATCTCGATGGGTAATTCCTTGCTTGTGTAGACTCTGGATGGCCAGGATCTGGCAGCGTGGTCATGACCAAGGAAGGGGTTATTGGAATTTACTCACTAATTGAGCACAATAGAACCGAGCGAGTTCTCGGCCAAGGAACCCTTTGTGTTCAGTCAATCCCGCCATGTCTCCGCGACGATAGAATGGCTGCAGAACAAAGATTCCATCAGCTAATGACAGTCGTCATTTTCCAGAAGGGTTTACCATGGTAATGATGTATTCTTCATCGTCCTTGAAATGATTGAGCAGCACAGGGAACCAGACGCTTCCCGCCACGGCTTTCAAGGTATTGATTTCTGCTTCTGCGAGCGATTTCGCGAGATCAGCTGCTTTGTCGAAAACGATGCGCTTCATTACTCGCATATCGCCAGTCGGTTTGTGTAAGACTCTTGTGATGGTTGCAAATGCGCCTCGGCCGACATGCATAATCTGGTATTCGTCACCGTCTACAAGCACACGACGAGATGGTCTTAACCGCCTTGGACCGAAGTAACGCAGGAAATTAAAAGTCGAATAAATTCTCGAAAAGGATTGATAATCAAGAAGGCGAGGAGAAATCTTTTGGAGATACAAGTAACTTGTCAGCCAAGCTCGGGCGAGTAGACAATCCCAGCTCTTCGTCGAGAAAATAAAGAAGAACGAAGGACGGATAGTATGTTGAAAGCGAAAAAAGTAGTTCTTCTGGTGTTTCCAGAGGCGGCCTTTGGATTTCAGACGAGCGCCGGGAGTGTGGGTGTGATAGTTGCGTCCTTCCACGTCGACGATATAAATGGTGCCTTCGGCGTATGTCGCCCATAAAAACTTGTTAGACAAGCAAAACGGTACCCAGGTTTGGATCCTAGAGCCAAAGTAGAGCCGTTCTTTATATCCTGATTCAAGTCCAGCCACAAAGGCATTCCAGTGTTTTGAGCGTCTAGGCATAGTCCAGAGTACGACGGAATCAAGATGAACCTGCTGTCGGCCAAGATGACAAGCTCTGAGTCCCGCTAAATGTTTAGGAGGAAAGTGGTGTCCCGCCATTGGAAGACCAGAATCCAATATATCTGACAACGCAGAGGCTAGGCGATGCAAAGAAAACTGCTTAAGGGAGGTTGACCGTGAAAATGATTGGCCCAGGGAAGATTCTAAAGAGGCGGTTTTTATTGGAAAGATATGCCGCCTAGTATTAAACAAGACGGGTGAGGCGAGGAAGCGCTTACAGAGGTGATCGGGTTGGTATCCGAGTCGCGATCGTTGTTTCCACATAGATATGAGCTTACTGTAACTCAGGCTGTCGTGGTGAAATCGCTTGATATACAACAACTTAGTGATTTGAGCAAGTTACACATTCTCATTCTGGGAAAAGATATACAAATAACAGTCGGCAATTCTGAACTTGATCACTTAGCATTTTTCATGAGGGTGCTGTACTTGGCAAGCACGTCGTCCCAGATACTAGTAAGAATGGCTTCCGTGACCCATGGAGGAGCGGTCAAGAGGACGATATAGATAGAACCGGCCTTGGTCGGGTTGCGACCGTTGTCTAAAGCGGTTTGGTAGGAGTTACGGAGCTGAATTAGCAAACCGAATTGCGAAATAGCAGCCTGCTGCGCGGCCAAACATTCGTCGAGAGAGGCGATAGTGTCGGGGAATCCGAAGTCGAAATTAGGTTGGTGGCCAGGAGGCAATATTTTCAGCATTCCCGCGCTCACATCCTTGAAGGTCTGGATCTGGGTCACCGCCCCCGTCGTAATTTCATCCGACTTTTTGTTAACAGTAGCGAGGTATCCATTGACGATCTTCATCTTTGAGTCCAGGTCCGAGATGATGCTGTCCAGTTGTTCGACCTCCTTTGCGCCGTTGATGGCGCCCAAGATCACATCGATGCCGACGGCAAGGAGGATCCCAATGCCAGTAGACGCGAGGGCCGCAGATGTCGCGTCTTCCACAACTGCCTCAGTGACTTCCTCTTCAACGTCTTCCAGAGATTCGGTCGAACTGACGCTTTCCGAATCGACGATACCCGAGTCAAAGCTTTCATCGGCCAAGTTTTCGACGACATCCTCGTCCAGGCCTTCGGCAGATTCAGAGTCGGTCCAATACCTCTCCTTGATGACCTTCTTGAGATTGGCAAGGAACTTTAATACCAATTTCTTGCCGATCAGCTCAGTATATGTGATGAGGGAGTTAAGTACGATGTCTCCTTTCACTGGCGGCTCCAACTCGGCGATTGCAACGGTGAAGTCCTTCAATTGCAGATCGTTCATTCGTACGGTCTTGTCAATGTATAAGAGTATGGCGTTGTTGGCCAAGAGCAACTTGTATTGGTTTAATTGGGTGTTAAAGAGCAGGACTCGGCTTTGCACTGTGTTCTCCGTGTTCACCACTTCCTGATGTTTTCGGTTGACCTCATCACGCTTGAAATCGAGGTGGTAAACCCATTCATCGATCGGAAGCAAGCCCATGATCGTAGGATAAATGTACGGCGCCGAACGTTGAAATCAGTCTACGGGAGAGAATTAAAGCGTTGAAGACTTTAAGACCTGGCACTTACGGAAGAAAGGGAATTGAATTTGGTTCAAGATCTATCATGGGGGTTCTATTTTTTATGTTGTCGTTTGTCCCACTGACTGCTCCATTTGCAGGTCCGGAACTTTCTATTGAAGATTTCCTTGTATATTATTTCTTGCAGATAAGCGAAAACTCTTTTCGGTGTATTGAGACGCACCAATCATCAATGAACTTCATGCCAGGCGTTTTGTTTTCTCCGCCTTGAGAGAGTCATAGGTCAGTGGTCAGCAGTCTTGTCTTTATGCCACCAATCAAAATGCTGCTCGTTTCAGGGGTTTTGTTTTGTCAGAGGGTCATGGGGGGGACCAATCCACCAATCAGAATTCCGCGTCTTGGGTTCTGTCATTCTATTGAGGGAACTTCCTTCACTAAAGCGGTGGTAACATAAAGGGGTTCCTTGAAAATCTATACCCCGCGTTCCACACTTTGATCCCTTTTTCATACGTGTAGAACATCATACAGTCCGCTGCTTTTTGCATCGATGTTGGGAGCTCTCTTGTATGATCGACATGTTTTGGCTGACTTACTCCCGTCGTACAGCGCACCAACAACCGAACGTGGTTTGTTGCTCGGTTACTTGGCTTAATACGTGAGTTGCCCGTTTATCGTTTCCCACCAATCGAGTAGCAACAATAACAGTTCACAGCCGTTCTGTCCACCGCCATGGCAAAATTGATGCGCTCACCGACAGGGTGATCAACGTAGAGAATGCAAGGCGGAATTCGATCGACTACATGCTCGGTTGTCTGACGTTCTTCACCCATCTTTCGTACGTTCAACGGTTAGAAAACATATGGGCGGAAGGGGTCGTATCTCGTGCCAGTTGGCAATCCCTCGTGTCGGCCTTGCTCATTGAGTGGTCGGATACTAACTTGTTGACGACTGTGATCCTTTCGTGAGTGTGTTTTGCCCACCAGTTGTAGACGTTTCGCTCATATTCGTGCAAGGGCGAATATGGCTTTCTTAGCTCTGAGCGACTTGAATAACCACGCCAGGACGAGCAGCATTGTGTCCACCTTCTTTGCGATAGGCTCCATTGTCATTGGGTTGCACCATGTATGGAAACACAGAGGAAAGCGTGACTCCGGAGTCCGTTGTAGAGCAAGCCGCAAGCTGTCTCCTTTTTCTCACTTCCACGTCTGTCTTTGCTGATTCATCCCTTCACAGGGTGCTTATTTTGCGAACGCTTGGGGTAGAAGCCGCACCTTCAAACCTCTTGCTTTCTACCTGTGCCTTCCGTTGGTCCTTCTCCTCCGGTCCCTTGTTGTCTTCACTTGTTCTACCGTGATTTATACCTTTGGTAGTAATCGTCCCAGGGCAATGTACGGCCTTGCTGGAGGTATCTTGTCTGCTGGGTATTATGGTGGGAGTGACGATTCGGTTCTTAAATATTTGCAGTCCAACGGGATCATCGTCGTAAATCCTGCCATGATGTCAAAGGTTTTGGAAACCCGGAAATCGAAGAAATTTTTCTAAATTCGTGCCTGATGGTTGTCTACAAAGGAATTAAAAAACTTGTTATCAAGGGCTTTCCACAATCCTGACAAAACCGAGCAAGATCCGAGGAGTACTGCATGCACTACAACTACATAGACACATTGGTTAAATCCGTGTCATCAATTCTAGTATGCAACTCACGATGCACACGAATCTCTTATTTCTTTGTTATCAAGGACTTTCCACAATTCTGACAAAACCGAGCGATCCGACTCGGAACTGAGGTAAAAATTGAATACTTGTTTAAGTACCCCTTGGTTAGCACTGCTTGCACTACAACCATTGGTTAGACGAAATCTGTTAAGTAACTTGTCAGCCAAGCTCGGGCGAGTAGACAACCTCGGCTCTTCGTCGAGAAAATAAAGAACGAAGGACGGATAGTATATTGAAAGCGAAAAAAGTAGTCCTTCTGATGTTTCCAGAGGCTTCCTTTGGATTTCAGACGAGCGCTGGGAGTGTGGGTGTGATAATTGCGTCGACGATATAAATGGTACCTTCGGCGTATGTCGCCCATAAACACTTGTTAGACAAGCAAAACGGCACCCAGGTTTGGGTCCTAGAGCCAAAGTAGAGCCGTTCTTAATATATCCTGATTCAAGTCCAGCCACAAAGGCGTTCCACTGTTTCGAGCGTCTAGGCATAGTCCCAGAGAATCAAAATGGACCTGCTGTCGACCAAGATGACAAGTTCTGAGTCCCGTTAAATGTTTAGGAGAGAAGTGGCAGAATCAAATGTATCTGACAACGCAGAGGCTACTATAGGCGACGCAAAGAAACTGCTTAAGGGAGGTTGACCGTGAAAATGATGGGCCCAGGGAAGATTTTAAAGAGGCGGTTTTTATTGGAAAGATATGCCGCCTGGTATTAAACAAGACGGGTGATTCAGAGGTGAGGAAGCGCTTACAGAGGTTGATCGAGTTGGGTAGTATCCGAGTCGCGATCGTTGTTTTCACATAGATATGAGCTTACTGTAACTCAGGCTGTCGTGGTGAAATCGCTTGCTATATAACAACTTAGTGATTTGAACAAGTTACACATTTCATTCTGGGAAAAGATATACAAATAACACTGTACTTGATCACTCGGCATTTTTCATGAGGGTGCTGTACTTGGCAAGCACGTCGTCCCAGATACTAGTAAGAATGGCTTCCGTGACCCATAGAGGAGCTTTCCCGAGGACGCCATTGATAGTACTGGCCTTGGTCGGGTTGCGACCGTTGTCTAAAGCGGTTACGTAGTCACTACGGAGCTGAACTAGCAAGACGAATTGCAATATAGCAGCCTGCTGCGCGGCCAAACATTTGTCGAGAGAGGCGATAGTGTCGGGGAATCCGAAGTCGAAAGTAGGTTGGTGGCCAGAAGGCAGTATTTGTAGCATTCCCTTGCACACATCCTTGAAGGTCTTGATCTGGTTGACTGCCCCCGTCGTAATTTCATCCGACTTTTTGTTAACAGTAGCGAGGTATCCATTGACGATCGTCATCTTGAAGTCCAGGTCTGAGATGATTTTGTCCAGTTGTTCGACCTCCTTTGCGCCGTTGATGAGGCCAAAGATCACATCGATGCCGACGGCAAGCAAGATCCCAATGCCAGTAGACGCGAGGGCCGCAGATGTCGCGTCTTCCACGACTGCCTCGGTGACTTCCTCTCCAACTTCTTCCAGAGATTCGGTCGAACTCTCGCTTTCCGAATCGACGTAACCCGAGTCAAAGCTTTCATCGGCCAAGTCTTCGACGACATCCTCGTCCAGGCCTTCAGCAGCTTCAGAGTCGGTCCAAAATTTCTCCTTGATGACGTCCTTGAGATTAAAAATGAACTTGACTACCAAGATCAGGCCGATCAGCTCAGTAATTCCGGTGAGGGAGTTAAGTACGACGTCTCCTTTCACTGGCGGCTCCAACGCGTCAATCGAGACGGTGAAGTCCTTCAACTGCAAATCGGTCATTCGTACGGTCTTGTCAATGTACAAGAGTATGGCGTTGTTGACCAAGAGCAACTTGTATTGGTTTAATTGCGCGTTAAAGAGCAGGACTCGGCTTTGCACTGTGTTCTCCGTGTGCACCACCTCCTGATGTTTTCGATTAACCTCATCACGCTTGAAATCGAGGTGGTAAACCCATTCATCGATCTGAAGCAAGCCCATGATCGTAGGATAAAAGTGCGGCGCCGAACGCTGAAATCAGTCTACGGGAGAGAATTAAAGGGTTGAAGACTTTAAGACCTGGCACTTACGGAAGAAAGGGAATTGAATTTGGTTCAAGATCTATTATGGGGTTTACTTTTTATGTTCTTGTTTATCCCACTAACCGCTCCATTTGCAGGTCCGTAGGTTTCTATTGAATTCATTTTATTGCAAATAAGCGACAACTCTTTTCGGGCAGTCCTCTGACCTTGATATTTGAGGGCCGTTTCGTTTGTATTTCGAATTCCTTCCATAATCACGGTTCTTTTCCTTTCCAACACGTAGGGGCTTTTTTTTTGTTATTTCATTAGGTTCCAATTGTTCAATTCCACAGGTTTAATCTTTCCATCTTCGAAGATCGGGGGCGATTATCGTGAAGACCAGTGAAGATACATGTTTCTGTTTTCGTTGTAAACGATTATCGTGAACGATTCGGGTTTATGCCACCAATCAAAATGCTGCTCATTTCAGGCGTTTTGTTTTCTCCGCCTCAAGAGGGTCACAGGTTGGTCGGCAGTCATTTCATGAGTCTTGTAGTGTTTCTGTTTTTCGTTGTAAACGGTTATCGTGAACGATTCGAGGACCAATGAGCTTTATGCCACCAATCAAAATGCTGCTCATTTCAGGCGTTTTGTTTTCTCCGCCTTAAGGGTCATTTAACGAGTCTTGCGGTGTTTCTGTTTTCGTTGTAAACGATTGTCGTGAGCGGGGACCAATGAGCTTTATGCCACTAATCCGAGTCAAAATGCTGCTCACTTTAAATTCAGGCGTTTTGTTTTGTCCGCACTCTTGAGTCATAGGTTGGTCAGAAGTCATTTCACGAGTCTTGCGGTGTTTCCGTTTTCCTTGTAAACGATTGTCTTGAGCGGGGACCAATGAGTTTTATGCCACCAATCAAAATGCTGCTCACTTTAAATTCCATGAAGTACATCATTTCTTTGTAATAATATAAATTATAATAAATCTTATATCCATTCTGCCAAGAATAATTCACTTATATTAGAGTTATTTTATTCTGGTATTAAACAAGACGGGTGAGGTGAGGAGGCGCTTACAGAGGTGATCGGGTTGGGTAGTATCCGAGTCGCAATCGTTGTTTCCACATAGATATGAGCTTACTGTAACTCAGGCTGTCGTGGTGAAATCGCTTGATATACAACAACTTAGTGGTTTGAACAAGTGACACATTCTCATTCTGGGAAAAGATATACAAATAACAGTCGGCATTCTGAACTTGATCACGTAGCATTTTTCATGAGTGTGCTGTACTTGGCAAGCACGTCGTCCCAGATACTAGTAAGAATGGCTTCCGTGACCCATTGAGGAGCGGTCGAGAGGACGACATAGATAGTACCGGCCTTGGTCGGGTTGCGACCGTTGTTCAAAGCGGTTACGTAGTTGGTACGGAGCTGAACTAGCAAGCCGAATTGCGAAATAGCAGCCTGCTGCGCGGCCAAACATTTGTCGAGAGAGGCGATAGTGTCGGGGAATCCGAAGTCGAAAGTAGGTTGGTGGCCAGGAGGCAATATTTTCAGCATTCCCGCGCTCACATCCTTGAAGGTCTGGATCTGGGTCACCGCCCCCGTCGTAATTTCATCTGACTTTTTGTTAACAGTAGTGAGGTATCCATTGACGATCGTCATCTTTGAGTCCAGGTCCGAGATGATCTTGTCCAGTTGTTCGACCTCCTTTGCGCCGTTGATGAGGCCAAAGATCACATCGATGCCAACGGCAAGCAAGATCCCAACGCCAGTAGACGCGAGAGCCGCAGATGTCGCGTCTTCCACAACTGCCTCAGTGACTTCCTCTCCAACGTCTTCCAGAGATTCGATCGAACTCTCGCTTGCCGAATCGACGATACCCGAGTCAAAGCTTTCCTCGGCCAAGTCTTCGACGACATCCTCGTCCAGGCCTTCGGCAGCTTCAGAGTCGGTCCAAAATTTCTCCTTGATGACGTTCTTGAGATTGACAAGGAACTTGAGTACCAAGAACCCGCCGATCAGCTCAGTAATTGTGGTGAGGGAGTTAAGTACGATGTCTCCATCCACTGGCGGCTCCAACGCGTCGATCGAGACGGTGAAGTCCTTCAATTGCAGATCGGTCATTCGTACGGTCTTGTCAATGTATAAGAGTATGGCGTTGTTGGACAAGAGCAACTTGTATTGGTTTAATTGCGTGTTAAAGAGCAGGACTCGGCTTTGCACTGTGTTCTCCGTGTTCACCACCTCCTGATGTTTTCGATTAACCTCATCGCGCTTGAAACTGAGGTGGTAAACCCAGTCATCGATCGGAAGCAAGCCCATGATCGTAGGATAAAAGTGCGGCGCCGAACGTTGAAATCAGTCTACAGGAGAGAATTAAAGCGTTGAAGACTTTAAGACCTGGCACTTACGGAGG
>Ga0307514_10001574_pt1 | contig 27012 bp, 21 predicted proteins | sample 16_EM_MG_FD_203088 | JGI IMG/M metagenome (GOLD analysis project Ga0307514, IMG submission 203088) | Populus trichocarpa ectomycorrhiza microbial communities from riparian zone in the Pacific Northwest, United States - 16_EM | ecosystem: Host-associated > Plants > Roots > Unclassified | place... | reverse complement strand
CCCCGTGCGTCCCCGCCGCCGTGCGCGCCGGGCCAACCCCGCGCGTCTCCAGCGCCGGGCCTCCGCGCCGACCCGCCGCCGCTCCCGTTCGCGCACCTGTTGCCGGCCGCGGGGTTGAGCAGCCCCACCACGTTCGCGGTGTTCCCGCACAGGTTCACCGGGGCGTGCACCGGGAGCTGGACGGTGTTGCCGGAGATCAGCCCGGGCGAGCCCACCGCGGCGCCGTCCGCGGAGGCGCCTGAGGCCGCGAACGCGGCGGGCACCGGCGCGGCCACTGCCATCGCCCCCGAGGCGGCGGCGACGGCGATCATCCCGTTTCGGGTAACCCGTTTCATAGGGTCCCTGCCTTCCAGACATGGTCGCGGGCACTCACCCGCACCGGATAGAACGCGGCTGAAGCAGCTGAGTTATGGCTTGTCGGGCTTTCACCCCATCGAGCGTCATGGTTATCGAACGGGCGGCAAAACCGTCGCATGTGCGGGGAATGGCGCAGTTTAGGCCCGGCGCCGCGATCCCGCTCGCCCGGAGGCGCGCCCCGCGGGGTCCGCCTATCGTGATCGAGGGCGCCGCCCCCGGTCCGCGACGGGCGCCCTGGAGGCATCGATGCTGGCCAAGCTGTCGACGCGGTCCACGGTCCGGCGCTGCGCGATCACCTCGGCGGCCGGGCTGGCCCTGCTCGGCGCGGGGCTTCCCTCGGGGTCGTCGGACGTCTCCGCACCCGATCTGTCGCGGTTCTACCGCCAGAAGGTGGCGTGGGCGAAGTGCGAGGGCGTGGAGATGCCCGAGGATCTCCAGTGCGGGAAGGTCACCGTCCCCCTCGACTACACGCGGCCGCGGGGCGCCACCCTGGATCTCGCGCTCGCCCGCTATCGGGCGACCGGCCCGTCACGTGGTTCGGTGCTGCTGAACTTCGGCGGCCCGGGCGGCGCGGGAGTCACCGAACTCGCGGCCGGGGGCGAGGACCTCATGGACCTGGCGAAGGGCTACGACGTGGTGTCCTTCGACCCTCGCGGTGTCGGCAGGTCCTCGCCGGTCAGTTGCGGCGACGCCACCGTGGACTCCGCCCTGGTGACGGACGAGGACACCGACGTCACCGACGATCCGACGGCCGTACTCGAACAGGCCCGCGAGGCGGCCGCCGAGTGCGCGAAGCACTCCGGGCAGGTCCTCCCGCACATCGGCACGGTCAACGTCTCCCACGACCTGGACGTGATCCGCCAGGCCCTCGGCGACAAGAAGCTCAACTACCTGGGCTTCTCCTACGGAACGCGGCTCGGCGCGGTGTACGCGGCCCAGTTCCCCGAGAGGGTCGGCCGGCTGGTGCTCGACGGTGTGGACACGCTCACCGAGCCGCTGTCCGAGCAGGGCCTGGCGGGTGCCGCGGGACAGCAGCGAGCACTGGAGGACTTCGTCAACTGGTGCGTGGGGGACATCGCCTGTCCTGTCGGCACCGATGCCCGCTCGGCCCGGGAGGAGGTCGTACGACTCGTCGCGTCGCTCGACGAGAACCCGGTGCCGACGGACTTCGGCGAGGACTTCACCGGGCAGGATCTCGTCGGCGCGCTCAGCCAGGCTCTCTACAGCGAGGAGTTGTGGCCCTCGTTGGAGCGGGCTCTCGCCTCCCTGGTCGAGGACGGGGACACCCGGGCGCTCCTCGGGTTCTCCGGTGGCGGGTCCGGGTTCCGCGCGTCCGGCGTGCGGGTCGGCGTGGGGACGGGAGGCGGTCTCGTCGACGAGGACGACGTGCCTCCCGACAACCTTCCCGCGGCGCTGATGGCGATCAACTGCGCGGACGATCCGGACCGTCCCGACGCCGACCGGATCACCCGGGACCTCGGCCGGTTGCGCGCCGAGTACGAGCAGGCGTCCCCGGTCTTCGGCCGCTACCGGCTCACCGAGTACCTGATGTGCTACGGACGCCCCAAGGGCACCGACTACATCCGCGAGGAGGTCCGGGACGTCCGCACCGCGAAGATGCTCCTCGTGGGTACCCGCGGCGACCCGGCGACGCCTTACCGCTGGACCGTCGAGACGGCCGAGCGGCTCGGCGACTCGGCCGTGGTGCTCGACAACAAGGGCGAGGGGCACACGGGTTACGCGTCCTCCAAGTGTGTGCACCGGAAGGTCGTCGCCTTCCTGCTGTACGGCTCGCTCCCGCCGGACGGCAGCTCCTGCGGCCCCGAAGACGTCCGCGACTGACATACGGCGGTGCGGTAGCCGTCGGCCACATACGACTCCAGGCGAGGGTGTGGGTCAGGTCCGGGCGTGGATCACCTCTCCGAGGCTTCCGGTCAATTGCCCCAAATGCCTGATCTTGCAATCGGCCCTATGGTGCTGATATGGAGCATGCACTCAGCACCGCGACCCTCACCGGACTGCGCCGCCCGCGCCCCTATCCCGCGGTGTCCGTGCTGACGCCCACGCATCGCCGCGAACCGGACAACGCCCAGGACCGGGTCCGGCTGCGCAATGTGGTGACCGAGGCCAAGCGGCAGTTGGAGGCCGATCCGGCGGTTCCCCGGGAGCGGCGCGTGGATGTCGCCCGGCAGCTCGACGAGGCCCTCGCCGAGGTGGATCTGGCGCATGCCGAGGACGGCCTGGTGATCTACGCCGCTCCGGGGGAGCACCATGTGTGGTCACTGGCCAGGCCCGTGCCCGAACGTGTGGCGCTCTCCGACACGTTCCTGACCCGCAACCTGGTCTCCGCGCAGGCCGCCGAGCGCCCGTTCTGGGTGCTCTCGGTCTCCGCCGACCGCGCCACTCTGTGGAACGGCGGCACGGACCGTGTCCTTGAGGCCCGCGTCGGCGACTTCCCCCTGGCCAGGAGCCGCGACAACTTCGACGCCGAACGCCGGGAACGGATCGGCGACCTGCCCAGCACCTTCCAGGACGAGGACACCCGCCATTTCCTGCGCACGGTCGACACGGCGATGAGCGCGGTGCTGCGCGACGACGGACGGCCGCTGTACGTGACCGGTGAACCCGCCGCGCTCTCCGTCCTGGACCAGGTCGGCGGCGTCACCAAGGAGGCCGTCCACCTGCCGCACGGCGGGCTCGCCCACGGCACCCCCGAGGCCGTGTGGCAGGCGGCCCGGCCGTTGGTCGCCGCCGAGGCCCGCAAGAACACCGACACGGTGGCACGCGCCCTCGAGTCGGCACGGGGGCACCGGTCGTTCGCGGCCGGCGTCGACGAGCTGCGGCAGAACGCCCGGGAGGGCCGCGTGCGACTGCTGGCCGTCGAGGAGAACTTCCGGGTGACGGTGCGTGACGACAGCGGCGACCATCTGATCCCGGCCGTGAGCGGCGACCTCGACGCCCGCGAGGACATCGTGGACGAGATCGTCGAACAGTGCCTGGAGACCGGCGCCGACGTGCGGTTCGTACCGGACGGCGCCCTGGGCGACGCCGCCGGGATGGCGGCCGTCCTGCGGTACTGACCCCACCCCGGCCGGACGCCGTCGAAGACGGGAACTCGGTCCGCGTTCGACGACCGCGTCGAAGCCCTCCCGCCCCAGGGCCCCTCGTGTCACACTCCTTAGAACACAAGGCCGTCGAACACACAAATGAACGCTGCGGCACCCATCGCGTCGATCCGTCAAGTCCCGTACACAACCTACGACTTGAGCCGCCCAGCGCCCTCCGTGAGGCGCGGGAGCCGACTGCTCCGTGAAGACTGTGGCATATGCCAGAAGCACCACCGTATCGTGTGTTGCCAAATCCCTTACAGCGCGTCGCGGGCTGTGCGACAGTCGTAACCGGTCCTTCCGCCCGCCTTGGTCGTACCGTCCCGCATCGGAGTGCGTCATGCCGTCCCATCTCTCTGCGGACCGCCCAGCCGCCCAGCCGCCAGGACGCGGCTCGGTCGACGCGCTCATCTCGCAGACGCGGCGGCTCAAGGGCGACGTGGACGCCGTACGACGGGACACGCCGCCGGACGGCTCGGACCCGCAGGACCGGTGGCAGCGCGCGCTGTACGACCTGGCACTGCACCAACTCAACGACCTGGACGAGCACTTGGCGCAGCTGCGGGACGGTCCGCCGCCCGTGCCCGCCGCACCCGCGCCGTCAGAGCCGCAGTCCGGCGCCCGCGCCGTGCCGTCCGCTCCCCGGCGCGACTCGCTGCTCAGCCGGGTGGGCAGCGCGGAGTGGAACCTCCTTACGGACGAGGCCAGTTGGTCCGGCGAGCTCTACCAGATCCTGGGCCGTGACCCCGCCGCTCCCCCGCTGACCCTCGACGAGCTGCCGTCCCTGGTGTGGGACGCGGACCGACCGAAGCTGACGACGATGGTCACCGACTGCCTCGTCGACGCCAAGCCCATCGACGGGGAGTTCCGGGTCGTGCGCCCGGGCGGAGACATACGGACCGTGCACATGATGGGCGAGCCCGTGCTCGACCCTGACGGCAGCACCGCGTCGATGTGGGCGGTGCTGCGGGACGTCAGTGAACTGCGCCGTAGCCAGCGGGCGGTGAGCGAGACCCGTGACTCGTTGCAACGCCACCGGCACCACGCGCAGACCGAGCACCGGCTCGCGGTCGAGCTGCAGGAAGCCGTGCTGCCGCCGTGGCGCGGCTCCCTGCGGCTCCCGCACCAGGGACCGGAGACACTCGACCTCGCGGCGCACTATCTGCCGTCGTCGACGAGTGCCCTGATCGGCGGTGACTGGTACGACGCCCTGGAACTCGCCGACGGCGAGACCCTGCTCAGCGTCGGTGACCTCACCGGCCACGGGGTTGCCGTGACCTCCGGCATGGCGACCCTGCTGGGTGCCGTCCGCGGAATGGCCGTGGCCGGCACCCAGCCAGGCCAACTGATGGCCTGGCTCAACCAGTTGCTCGACGCCACCGTGCAGCCGGCCCTCGGCAGCGCGGTCTGCTGCCGCTACCGGCCGCGGACCCGCACCCTGGTGTGGGCACAGGCCGGACACCCCGCCCCGCTGCTGTACCGCGACGGGACGGGACGCAGGCTGCGCGCACCGGCAGGCGTGCTGCTCGGTGCGACCTCCGGTGCCGTCTACGAGCAGGCCGAGGAAGCCCTACGACCGGGCGACCTGCTCCTGCTGCACACCGACGGGCTGGTACCCGGGCGATGGGAGTCCCCCCACCCGGGCGAAGCCGGGAGCGGGAGGGATACGACGGCCGCGAACCGCCTCCTCGACCTGGCCCCGCGCTTCGGCGAGGCGCGCACCGCACAGGACTGCGTGCGGATGGTCGTGGAGGAGTTCGGCGAGGACGAGCGCGAGGACGACGCCTGCGTGCTCGTCGCCAAGGTGATGTCGTAATCACTTCCTCGGCAGGTGATGTCGCATCCACCGCCTCGCCAAGTGATGTCCTGGCCACCGCCGGACGGGCTCGGAACGCCACCGCCCTTACGCCGGTGCGGTGTTGCCGCCCCTGCCCTTCGGCCTGGGCAGCGCCAGCCTGATCTCCTCCCGCAGTTCGTTGATCTTCGGATTGCCGGAGTACTCAGAGGTGAGCCGGTACATCTGGCGCAGTCGGTCCCAGGTGCGGTGGGAGGAGTTGGAGCCCATCGACACCAGGGCGAGCCGTGCGTACCGGTCCGCCTGTTCGGGGTCGTCGCCGATGAAGCAGGCGGAGGCCATGGACAGGAAGTCGAAGATCTTCGACCGTTGGCGTCCGTCGACCCTGAGGGCCAGCGCCTTCTCCGCGTAGTGCTGGGCGTGCACGGACGCGCCCGGCTCGTGCTCGGCCAGCGTGCGGTAGGCCAGGGCCTGCATGCCGTACAGATCCTCCTCCTTGAAGGTCTGCATCCAGCTGGGCGGCGACACGTCACCCCGGTCCGACACGAAGAGGTCCTCCGCCTGTCCGAGAGTGCGGCGCATCGCCTGGCCCTTGCCCATCGACGCCTGTGCCCAGGCCTCGATGGTGTAGAGCATCGCCCTGGTCCGGGGCAACACCTCGTCGCCGGAGCCGGACTGGGCGAGCTTCATCAGGTCGAGCGCGTCGTCGGGCCGGCCCAGGTGCACCATCTGGCGAGCCGCTCGGGAGAGCGCCTCCCCGGCGCGGGGCCGGTCGCCGCCCTCTCTCGCGGCATGGGCGGCGATGACGAAGTACTTCTGGGCCGTTGGCTCCAGGCCGACGTCGTGCGACATCCAGCCCGCGAGGACGGCGAGATTGGCGGCGACGCCCCACAGGCGCCGCTGGAGGTGGTCGGGATGTCGGTAGGCGAGCATCCCGCCCACCTCGTTGAGTTGGCCCACGACTGCCTTGCGTTGCAACCCGCCGCCGCGGGCCGCGTCCCAGGCCCGGAACACCTCGACCGAGCTCTCCAGTTCCTCGATCTCCTGTGATCCGATGGGGGCGGCCTCGTAGCGGTCGAACCCAGCCGGATCGGCGTGCAGGGGGTCGTCGAACTGGGGAGCGTCGGCGGTCAGGGTCGGATCGGTGTGCAGCCAGTCGTACATGGCGCTGCTGAGTGCGGATCCCGCGGCGAGCGCGGCGCCCGCGCCCACCAAACCGCGTCGGTTGAGCATGAGGTCCATTCCCGTGAATTCGGTGAGGACCGCAGCAGTCCGCTCGGGCGCCCACGGCACTCCGTCGGGATGTTCCGCACTCCCGGCGCCCTGCCGTCTCCCCGCACGCCCGTGCCGGACCAGACCGAGGTCCTCAATGGTCACGACACGGCCGAGACGCTCGGTGAACAGGACCGCCAACACCCGTGGCACCGGATCGCGCGGGATCTCTCCCGTGTCGATCCACCGCCGCACCCGTGAGGTGTCGGTCGACAGCTGGGGGTGGCCCATGGCCGCCGCCTGCTTGTTGACCAGTCTCGCGAGTTCGCCTTTGGACCAGCCGGCCAGGCCGAACAGGTCCGACAGGCGGGTGTTGGATTGTCCGCTCACGTCAAGCCCCCAGGTACTCGGCTGAGTTGACAGTAGCCCGGTGAGAGTTGCCGGGCGACTATTCGCCACGGTTCGCCAGGGTGCGCCAGATGGTGTGCCAGTGGACATCGGGTGTCAGGTAGGAATGCGCCACCCCGACCCGGTCGCCCTCTCGGAACAACGGATGCATTCCCCAGGGTGTACCCGGGGGACCGGGCCGGGCAGCGCACTGTTGTAGCAGGCACACGAAGGGATCTGTTCAGCCCATGTACGCAGCATCGTCCTCCGTGTCCGCCCCACCCCGGTCGCTGCACCCCCGCCCGGCGGGCGGCGGCCCCTACCTCGACCCCGCACGTCCCGCGGCTCCCGTGCTCGGTGCGGGCAGGGCGCGGCGCGTCCCGGGGCTCGGCACCCAACCGCTCAGCGGGAGAGTCGACTTGTCCGGCCCCCAGGGCGCCCAGCTGCGCACGGCGATCGCGTCGGTGCACCGGATCTGCCCGGAGTTCGCCCCGGTGCAGGTGCTGCGCCGCAGCGGACGCTCCGTGCTCCTGGTCGGCACGACGGGGCGCAACACCGCCGTCGCCAAGTGTTTACTGGACCACTCCCCTGTGTGGGCCGAGCGGATCCGCCACGAGATAGCCGCATACCGCTCGTTCGTCCGGCACCGCCCTCCGGTGCGGGTGCCGAGGCTGGTCGCGGCGGACCCGGAAAACTGCACGCTCGTCATCGAGCGGATGCCCGGACGGGTGGCCGCACTGCACCGGCATCCCGCCGAGGCCCCGCCCCGCGCGGACATCAGGGCGGCGCTCGGCGCGATCTGCCGACTGAACGCCTGGCGGCCGCCGACGGGCACCTTCGACGCTCCGCTCGACTACGCGACCCGGATCAACCGGTACCACGAGCTGGGGCTGCTCACCGACCGTGATCTCGGTGACCTGCAGAAACTGCTGCACGGCATCGCGGCGACCGCGGGCCGCCAGGGCATGGGCCAGTTCTGTCACGGCGACGCACTCCTGTCCAACATCCTCCTGTCCCCGGCCGGTCCAGTGCTGGTGGACTGGGAGCACGCGGGCTGGTATCTGCCGGGATACGACCTGGCGACGCTGTGGTCGGTTCTCGGAGACGCCCCGGTGGCCCGGCGGCAGATCAGCCAGATCGCCCAGTCGGCGGGACCCGCCTCGCGGGACTCGTTCCTGGTGAACCTGATGCTGGTACTGACCCGTGAGATCCGTACCTACGAGACGGCCGTGCAGCGTTCGATGCACGACACGACCCCGACGGCACCGGCAGTGGCCCAACCGGGTGCCGCGCCGTCCGGCGAGGAACAGCGGCTGCTGCTGAGGCGGCTGCACGACGACTGCCAGCTGGCCCGCCGGGCCGTGCGCGCGGCGGTCGGCACTCGCTGACGGGGACGAGGATCCGCGGTACGCCCCAGCAGCGGGCGTACCGCGGATCCTCGTATGTCCGGGACCAGCCGGACGGACGGGAGGAGTTCCGGAGGGACGGGGTTCCGGAGGGACGGGGTTCCGGACGGACGATTAGCGGACGGACGACGTAGCGGACGGGCGGCATTCCCAACGGGCGACGTGGCGGGCCATTGGTGGACACCACTGACGCCCGGCAGGCCCTCGGGCCTGCGCCACGAAACTCCCGTGGACCCGGGTTGACATGGCACATCACCTGCCCCTGGGCATGATTGACGGATCGTCGGGAAGCCGGTACCACTGACGCACGCCCGGCCCCGCACGGTTCATCGCCCGTCCGTCCCAGGAGGCTGCATTGCGAGGATCCGTCACCGTCCCCCGTAGGACCGCCGGGCACACAACCGTCCGAAGAACCGCCGGGGCGCTCGGCTCCGCCGCGCTGCTCCTGCCGTTGCTCGGCGCGGCCCCCTCCGAGGCGCAGAGCACCGCGGACCCTCTCCGGTCGGCCTTCGTCGCCGCGGCCTCCGAGTACCAGGTGCCGCAGAGCGTTCTCCTGGGCGTCTCCTACCTCCAGTCCCGCTGGGACACGCACGGCGGGGCGCCGAGTGTCACCGGCGGCTACGGCCCGATGCACCTCACCGACGCCCGCGCCGCGCTCGCCGGCGCGCCGGCACACCACAGCGAGGGCACGGAGGACGCGCGGGGCGACGACGCCCGCGCGCCGCTGCACCCCGAGACCAGGATCCCCGAGAGCTCCGCCCTCCCGGCCCGGCTCAGGACACTGTCGAGGGCGGCGGAGCTGACGGGTCTCAGTGCCGAGCGGCTGCGGACCGATCCCGCCTCGAACGTGGCCGGTGGCGCGGCGCTCCTCGCCGCGGCCCAGAAGGACCTGGGCGAACCGCTGAGCGAGGATCCGTCGGACTGGTACGGGGCCGTGGCCCGGTTCTCCGGCGCGGACGACAGCGCGACGGCAGCCGCGTACGCCGACGACGTGTACGACGTCCTGCGCACCGGCGAGGAGCGCACCACCGACACCGGCCGGCGGGTCGCCCTGGCCGCCCAGCCCGACCTGGTCCCCGACACCGCGCAGCTCGCGCGGACGGGGCTGCGGGCACTCGACCGGCGCGACACTCAGTGCCCGAGGACGGTGCCCTGCGAGTGGATCCCCGCCCCCTACGAGGAGTTCGGCGAGGGCGACTACGGCAACCACGACCTGGGTGACCGGCCGACGTCCCAGAGCATCGACTACATCGTCATCCACGACACCGAGGGCACCTGGGACACGGTTCTCGACCTGGTGCGGGATCCGACCTATGTGTCGTGGAACTACTCGCTGCGTTCGACTGACGGTCACATCGCCCAGCATGTGAAGGCGAAGGATGTGGCCTGGCACGCGGGCAACTGGTACGTCAACGCCAAGTCGATCGGGCTGGAGCACGAGGGCTTCCTGGCGAACCCGGACGCCTGGTACACGGAGGCGATGTACCGCTCGTCGGCGCGACTGGTGACGTACCTGGCCAGGAAGTACGACGTCCCCCTGGACCGGCAGCACATCCTGGGCCACGACAACGTGCCCGGCCCGACCACGTCGACCGTCGCCGGCATGCACACCGATCCGGGCCCGTACTGGGACTGGCGCCACTACTTCGAGCTGCTCGGGCGCCCCTTCGTGCCCAGCGCGGGCAGACACGGCGGGCTGGTGACCATCCGCCCCGACTACGCCGGCAACCAGCCGGAGTACACGGGCTGCGTCACCCAGGGCAAGCCCTGCGCGGCCCACGGTTCCAGCGAGGTCCGGCTGTACTCCGACCACGACGAGAACTCCGCCCTGATCAAGGACGTCGGCCTGGGCACGGCTCCCACGCCCGGAGTGAACGACGTGTCCTCGCGTGTCTCCACCGGCCAGCAGTACGCGGTCGCCGACCGCCACGGCGACTGGACGGCGATCTGGTATCTGGGTCAGAAGGCCTGGTTCAAGAACCCGGGGAAGAACCCGACCGCGGTGAACTCGAAGGGCCGTGTGGTGACACCGAGGGCCGGTCTGAAGAGCGTCCCTGTCTACGGTCGGGCCTATCCGGAGGCGGCGGCCTATCCGACGGGAGTGCCCGCCCAGGCGGTGTCGCCGCTGCCGTACCAGCTGCCGGCGGGGCAGAAGTACGTGGTCGGGGACAGGCTGCCGGGCGAGTACTACTACGCGGTCACCTTCAGCCCCGACTCGCACAAGGTCGTGATCGGCGAGGACCTCTACTACGAGATCCAGTTCGGTCACCGGGTGGCGTTCGTGCGAGCCGCCGACGTACGGGTGGGGCCGTCGGCCGGATAGCCGCCTCAGCCCTGCTGGAAAAGCTCCGCCGGGAGCGGCTTCAGCAGGGCGTACAGGTCGTCGGTGATGGGGCGGTCCCAGGTGGCGATGGTCACCAGGACGTTGTCGCTGCGGTCGAACTGCACGCAGGAGATCCGGCTCTCGGAGAGCTTCAGGCGCCGCACGATCAGGAGGTTGTCGCCCTGCATCACCGGCATGTCCTCGGTGCTGACGACGCTCACCTCCTCGTCGTTCTCCAGGGCCAGCAGCAGCTCTGCCACCTCGAAGGGGATCTCGTCGTCGGCGATGTCGCGGGCCGGGGAGCCCTCCGGCAGATTGCCGATGATCATCGCGGGGCCGCGGCCGCCGAACAGGTCGTACCGCAGGTACAGGCCCTGGCAGCTGCCGTCGGGGGCGGGCAGCAGGCCGGCATTCAGATTGCCGGGCCAGTCGCTCGGGTCCATGGCCAGGACGTCGAAGTCGGGCCCGGCGGGAGTGGCGCTGCGGCGGCGGAGGAACGACATGCGGCCATGGTACGTGGCCGCGCCCGGTCCGTGGCGTGTGGGCGGACAAGTGCCGTGGCGGGCAATGTCCGCCACGGCGTCAGACGCTCGTGCGACGACGTTCGTGATGGCGGGCCACGTGGACCCGGTCGCCGCAGGACGGCGCGCACCACTCCTGGCGCGGGTGCCGTTCGAGGAAGTACCGCACACAGCGCGGCGCGTGGCAGGCGCGCAGGCGTCGGCGGTCCGGTCCGGCGAGGAAGGCGATCGCGGTGTGCGCGAGCGCCGCGGCGAGGTCGCCGCCGCCCTGTACGGCGCGGTGCCCTACGTCGGGTTCGGCGTCCTCGGCCCGGTGCGGCACCGGGACGGTGGGGGCGCCGGCGGCGGCCGTGTCGAGGCGGTGCGGTGCCTCGTGCACGGGCAGGAGGCGGTCCGCGTCGGCGGGGCTCGGTTCGCCGGGACGTACGGCCCGGGCGAAGAGGGCGCGGACGGCGGCGCGCAGGTCGCGGACGGCGGTCAGGGCGGCCTCGTCCGCGGTGAAGTCGACGCCCTCCGGCAGGGTCTCGGGGTGGGCCGGACCCAGACGGTGAGACCGGCGGGGTCGGTCAGGTCGTCGGCGATCCCGCCATGTCCATGGCGCCGGAGGGTGAGCGCGAGGTCCAGGAGGAGCATGGCGTCCCTGCTGGGCGATTCCTCCATGGATCTAACGGTAGGGGGCGCTTCACCCATTGCGTCACGTGGTCGGTGGGGGCGGCTCAGTTCTCCGGGTGCGCCGGCGGCACCACGGCGACGGGTGTCGGCAGGCGCCGCCGGTGGCTGCCCACGACGACCAGGGGGGCGGTCCGGCGATCAGGTGAGGTCGAACTCTCCTTCCCGCGCTCCCGACATGAACGCGCCCCACTCCGCGGGTGTGAAGATCAGGGAAGGGCTCTCCGCGCGGCCGCTGTTGCGCATCGCGATGAATCCCTCGACAAAGGCGATCTGGACATCCCCCAGGCCACGGCTGCTGGAGTGCCATTCGGCGTTGTTGAGGTCCAGCTCGGGCTTGTCCCAGCCCATGAGCGGCTGCTGCTGGATGGTGGTCTCGGCCACGTCCGTGCTCCTCCCGATTGCGTCCGTCCGCGGCCAGCCTAGCGATCGGTTCCTGACGCCAACAGGCCACGTGAGGGGGACCTTTCAGGAGTCGGGTGGCCGCGACCCCACAAGCCACATCGAGAAGAACTGGGATCCGCCGCCGTAGGCGTGGCCGAGCACTCTGCGCGCCCCTTCCACCTGGTGTTCCCCGGCCTGGCCGCGCACCTGGAGTGCCGCCTCGGCGAAGCGGATCATGCCGGAGGCGCCGATGGGGTTGGTCGACAGGACACCGCCCGACATGTCGACGGGCAGGTCCCCGTCGAGCTCGGTCACCCCGGACTCGGTGAGTTTCCAGCCCTCGCCCTCGTCGGCGAAGCCGAGGTTCTCCAGCCACATGGGCTCGTACCAGGAGAACGGTACGTACATCTCGACGGCGTCGATCTCCCGGCGCGGGTCGGCGATCCCGGCCTGCCGGTAGACGTCGGCCGCGCAGTCCTTGCCCGCCTGCGGCGACACGGCGTCCTTGCCGGCGAAGAGGGTGGGTTCGCTGCGCATCGCGCCGCCGTGCATCCAGGCCGGGGGCCGGGGCGCGCTGGCGGCTCCGGCGCGGTCGGTGAGGATCATCGCGCAGGCGCCGTCGGACGAGGGGCAGGTCTCCGAGTAGCGGATGGGGTCCCACAGCATGGGCGAGGCCTGGACCTTCTCCAGGGTGATGTCGTGCTCGTGGAGGTGTGCGTAGGGGTTCTTCAGCGCGTTGCGCCGGTTCTTGTAGGCGACGAGGGAACCGACTGTCTCGGGCGCGCCGCTGCGCCGCATGTACGCGCGCACATGTGGTGCGAAGAAGCCGCCGGCCCCGGCGAGCAGGGGCTGCTGGAAGGGGATCGGCAGGGACAGACCCCACATGGCGTTCGACTCGGACTGCTTCTCGAACGCGAGGGTGAGCACGGTGCCGTGGACGCGGGCCGCGACCAGGCCCGCGGCGACCAGCGCGGTGGACCCGCCGACGGACCCGGCGGTGTGCACCCGCAGCATAGGCTTGCCCACCGCACCGAGGGCGTCGGCGAGGTAGAGCTCGGGCATCATGACGCCCTCGAAGAAGTCGGGCGCCTTGCCGATGACGACGGCGTCGACGTCCGCCCAGGTCAGCTCGGCGTCGTCGAGGGCGCGCCGGGCGGCCTCCCGGACCAGCCCGGCGATCGACACGTCCCGGCGCGCGGCGACGTGCTTGGTCTGGCCGATGCCTACGACGGCCACGGGCTCCTTGCTCATCGCGGATCCCCTTCGAGTACGGCGACCAGGTTCTGTTGCAGACACGGGCCGGAGGTGGCGTGGCCGAGGGCGCGGTCGGACTCGCCGCGGTGGACGCGGGCTGCGGCCTCGCCGATCCGGACGAGTCCGGCCGCCATCACGGGATGGGCGGCGAGCGCGCCACCGGACGGGTTCACGCGCACGTCGTCGTGCAGCCGCAGTGCCTTGCGCAGGACGACCTCCTGCGAGGTGAAGGGCGCGTGCAGCTCGGCCGTGTCGACGGGCCGGTCGAAGGCGCCGGCCTTCTCGGCGGCCAGGCGGGTCGAGGGTGAGTCGGTCAGGTCCCGCACACCCAGGCCGTGCGCCTCGATGCGGTGGTCGATGCCGCGTATCCAGGCGGGCCGTGCGCACAGTTCCCGGGCGCGGTCCCCAGCCGCGAGGATCACGGCGGCGGCGCCGTCGCCGATGGGCGGGCAGTCACCAGTGCGCAGGGGACGTACGACGTACTCCCCCTGCGGCACCGCACCCCTGAGCTGCGCGTGGGAATTGGCCGACGCGTGCTCCCGGCTTCGGGCGGCGACGGCCGCCAGTTCGGGCTCGTCCGTGTCGCCCGCGTCGATGAGCGCCTGTGCCTGGAGGGCGGCGAGCGCGACGGAGTCGGGCCACAGGGGGGCCACGTAGTAGGGGTCGAGCTGCCGGGTCAGCACGTCACGCACGGAGCCGGGCGACGACTTGCCGTAGGAGTACACGAGCGCGGTGTCGACGTCGCCGGTGAGCAGCTTGGTCCATGCCTCGTACAGGGCCCACGCCCCGTCCATCTCGACATGCGACTCGGAGATCGGCGGCCAGGCGCCGACTCCGTCGAGGGCGAGGGTGAAGGAGAAGGCGCGCCCGGCGAGGTAGTCGCTGGAGCCGGAGCAGGTGAAACCGATGTCCGCGGTCTTCAGGCCGGTCTGCGCGAGGACGTCGTGCAGCACCGGCATCAGCATCTCGACCTCGGAGACGTCGTGCGAGGTGCGCCGGTGGTCGGTCTGCGCGAAGGCGACGACCGCAATGTCTCGCGTCACAACAGCTCCCGGTAGGTGTCGTAGTCCGCGTCGGGTTCGCCGGCCGGTCGGTAGTGGTCGGGGTAGCGGGAGTCGTCCGTCCACACGGCTTCGACGCGCAGGCCCATGCGCACCTGGTCGTAGGGAATGCCGCCGATCCGGCCGTGCAGGGCGAGGTCGGCGCCGTCGAGAGCGATATGGGCGTAGACGTACGGCACCTCGATGTCGAGGTTCTTCGCCTTGATGTTGACGATGCAGTACGTGGTCACCGTGCCGCGCGGACCCACCTCGACCTGTTCCGATGTGGCGACACCACATGTGGGGCAGGCACCCCTTGGCGGCACGTACACCTTGTCGCAGGACGGGCAGCGCTCGCCGACCATCCGCCGGCCGCCCAGTGAGTGGATGTAGGCGGACTGGGCGCGGCCGGGCGAGTAGGTGTAGTCGAGGCGGGCGGCGGCGACGATTCCGGTGACCGGGTTCTCGAACTCGCCGCTGTGCCCGGCGGGTTCGCGCTGGTCGGCCCTGTCGTCGGCCCGCTCGTCGGCACCGTCGTACGCCTCGAAGCAGGCGATGTCCGTGATGGCGCCGGAGCGTTCGCCGGCCCAGCGGACCCGGACCCGCATGCCGGTGTGCACGGCGTGCGGGCCGGGGGCGTCGAGTGCGTGCAGGAGGGCGGTGTCCGCGCCGTCGAGTTGGACCAGGACCCAGGCGAACGGGGTGTCCAGGGGCTGGCCGCGGCGGGGGGCGTGGTTCCAGGCCCAGGTGGTGACCGTGCCGGTGGGGGCGACCTCCACGAGGTCGTGGATCTCCTCGGCGGTGACCGGGTCGTACTCGACGGGCGGGACGAGGACGCGGCCGTCGCCGGTGCGTACGCCGAGGACGAGGCGTTCTCGCAGGCCGGTCAGGAAGGCGCTCTGGACGGGGCCGAGGGAGCGGGTGAAGGGGAACTCGACGACGAGCGGGGCTTGGAGGACTTCGGGCATCCCGGATGTCTCCTTCCGAGGGAGGGTCGGGCGCGGTCCGGCCAGGTCAGGCGCGCTTGTACTCGGGCGGTCGCTTCTCCGCGAAGGCGCGGGCGCCCTCCTTGGCGTCGGCGGTGTCGAAGACGGGCCAGCCGCGCTTCAGTTCGGCGGCGAGCCCGTCGGCCTCGGTCAGTTCCGCGGTCTCGTACACCGAGGCCTTGACGGCCTCGACGGCGAGCGGGCCGCAGGCGTTGATCTGTTCGGCGATCTCCAACGCCTTGGCGAGCGCGCCGCCGTCGGGGACGACATGACCGATCAGGCCGATGCCGGCGGCCTCGCGGGCGCTGTAGGGGCGGCCGGTGAGCAGCATCTCCAGGGCGTGGGTGCGCGGGATCTGGCGCTGCAGCCGGACCGTGGAGCCGCCGATCGGGAAGAGGCCGCGCCTGACCTCGAACAGGCCGAAGGTCGCGGAGTCGCCCGCGACCCGGATGTCGGTGCCCTGGAGGATCTCGGTGCCGCCGGCGACGCAGTGCCCCTCGACGGCGGCGATCACCGGCTTGCGGGGGCGGTGGTGGCGCAGCATCGCCTTCCAGTGCAGGTCCGGGTCGGCCTTCAGGCGGTCCCGGAGGTGCTCGCCGGCCATGCCCTTTCCGGCGAGGGCCTTGAGGTCCATGCCCGCGCAGAACGCTCCGCCGGCGCCGGTGAGCACGATCGAGCGGATCTCGTCGTCGGCGTCGGCCTCGATCCAGCCGTCGTACAGACCGACCAGCATCGACAGCGAGAGCGCGTTCTTGGCGTCGGGCCTGTTGAGCGTGAGGACCAGTGTGGCGCCTTCGCGCCGCACGGTGAGGTGTTCCGTCCCAGCCATGGGCCATCTCCCCTCTGACAGAACTAGAACAGGTTGCAGGAGGCGCCGGGGCACTTCAAGGGTTTTCTGACACTCAGTCAGATTTCTTCGCCCCGGGCCCTTCACAGTTGCGGCGCCCTTTGCTCTGATGACGGCGAACCGACCGATACCAGGCACGCCCGGGGTCAGGAGGAGCGGTGGAGTACAACCTTGCCGACCTGTTCGAGTCGGTCGTCGACGTGGTCCCGGACCGCGAGGCGCTCGTGTACATCGACCACCCCGGCACGGGCGCGGAGCGCCGTCTGACCTACGCGGAGCTGGACGCGGCCGCCAACCGTGTCGGCCACCATCTGCTCGACGGCGGAGTGCGGCCCGGCGAACACGTCGGGCTGCACCTGTACAACGGCGTCGAGTACCTGCAGACCGTGCTCGGCTGCCTGAAGGCGCGGATCGTGCCGGTCAACGTCAACTACCGCTATGTGGAAGAGGAGTTGGTCTACCTCTATCGGGACGCCGACCTGGCGGGCCTGGTCTTCGACGCGGAGTTCACGGACCTGGTGGCGGCGGCGCTGCCGCACACGGACGCGCTGCGGCATCTGGTGCGCGTCGGCGCGCCGGCACCGGGGGCGGCCGAGGTCGCGGTCGTCGCCTTCGCGGACGCCGAGGCGGAAGCGTCACCGGAGCGCGGGTTCGCGCCCCGCTCGGGGGACGACCGGTTCATCATCTACACGGGCGGCACGACCGGGATGCCCAAGGGCGTGATGTGGCGTCAGGAGGACCTCTTCTTCTCGGGGCTGGGCGGTGGCGCGCCGACCGGTGAACCGGTGAAGAAGCCCGAGGAGTTGTCCGAGCGGGTCGCGGCCGGCGGGTCGGGGATCACCTTCCTGCCCGCTCCCCCGCTGATGCACGGCACCTCCACGCTCACCGCGTTCATCGGCTTCAACTTCGGCCAACGAGTGGTTCTGCACCGCAAGTTCGTGCCCGAGGAGGTGCTGCGGACGATCGGGAAGGAGAAGGTGACCAGCATGTCGCTGGTCGGTGACGCGATGCTGCGTCCGCTGATCGACGCGCTCGAAGGTCCGCTGAGGGGCGCCGACATGTCGTCGATGTTCAGCGTGTCGTCATCGGGGGCGATCATGTCGGACACGGTGCGCCGGCAGTTCCAGGCGCTCGTCCCGAACGTGATGCTGCTCAACAACTTCGGCTCCTCCGAGTCGGGCTTCAACGGCACCGCCACGGAGGACTCCGGCCCCGAGCGGGGCTTCCGGGTCCGGGTCAACTCCCGTACTCAGGTGGTGGATCCGGCGACGCACGTGCCGGTCGCCGTGGGCGAGGTCGGGCGGATCGCACAGTGCGGTCATGTGCCGCTCGGCTACTACAACGATGTGCGCAAGACCGCGGAGACCTTCTTCGAGAAGGACGGCGAGCGGTGGGTGCTGCTCGGCGACATGGCCACCGTCGACGCGGAGGGTGTGGTCACCGTTCTCGGGCGAGGCTCGCAGTGCATCAACACGGGCGGGGAGAAGGTGTATCCGGAGGAGGTCGAGCAGGCGCTCAAGTCCCATCCGGACGTGTACGACGCGCTGGTGGCCGGGGTGCCGGACACCACGTGGGGACACCAGGTGGCGGCCGTGGTGCAGTTGCGCGGCGGCGCCGCGCGGCCGTCTCTGGAGGAGATCCAGACCCACTGCCGTTCCCGGCTGGCCGGCTACAAGATCCCGCGTCGGCTGGTGGTCACGGAAACACTCCGGCGGTCGCCCAGCGGCAAGGCGGACTACCGATGGGCCCGGGAGGTGGCCGCGGCGGCGGACGGATGAATTCCGGGTCCGTCGGTTGAACCGAAGGCGACGTGCGAACGTACTGGTGATGGCAGGCTCGGCCCTCGGGCCCCGTTTGCCATGCCATTGCACGACCGCACGGAAGGACCGCCGGGTGTCGCTCTTCACTCGCTCTCGTCAACTGCCCGACTCCGAGGGTGAGGCGGTCCCGGACGGCGGCGACACCGCTGCGACTGACGGGACGAGAGGGGACGAGCCGGCTCAGAAGGCGGGCGAGGACGCCGACTCGGCGGAGGGGGCGGCCGCAGAGGCGGAAGAAGCCGCACCGGCCGAGGACAAGAGGGCAGGAGCACCGGCCGACGAGGAGAAGGCAGCCGCCCCGGGCGACGAGGAGAAGTCAGCCGCGCCACAGGAGTCGGACGACACCGCCGACGAGCCGGCGGAGGCGGCAGAGGCGGCGGCAGAGGCGGCAGAGGCGGCGGCGGCAGAGGCGGCGGAGGCGGCGGCCGTGGACCCGCCCGACCCCGCCGAGGCCCCTGGCTCCCCGAAACCCGGCTGGCTCGGATGGCGCCGCCGCTATCCAGGCGCCGCACGCGGTGTGGCCGTAGGAACGAGTGTGCTGGCCGGTGCGGTGGTGCTCGCCGCGCTGCTCATGCCCAACCGGCTCGACCGGCTTTCGCTGCTCTCCTTCCTCCGCGTGCCGGTCGAGGGGATCGTCCTGGCGTGCCTGCTGCTCGCGCTCCCTGGGAAGCCGCGACGGATCACAGCCGTCGTCTCAGGCGTCTTCCTCGGACTGTTCACCGTCCTGAAGTTCCTTGACATGGGCTTCAACCAGTTCCTGGCCCGACCGTTCGACCTCGTCTTCGACTGGATCCTGCTGAACGACGCCGCGGACTTCGTCAGGGAGTCGTTCGGCCGCTCGGGCGAGGTGGTCGCGATAGCCGGGGCGATCGTTCTGCTGATCGCCGTCCTCACACTGAGCACGCTCGCGGTGGTGCGGCTGACGAACGTCATGGCCCGGCACCATCGCACGGCCGTCCACACCGCCCTCGTCCTCGGCACCGCGTGGGTCACCTGCTTCACGCTGGGTGTGCAGGTCGGCGGAGTCACGGTCGCGACCAAGGGCAACACCGAGTTCCTCGCCAACCGTGTGCAGAGCGTGTACAACGGTCTGGGCGACGCCAAGGTCTTCGAGAAGCAGGCCGCCGTCGACGCCTTCGCCGCCACCCCGCCGGACCAACTGCTGACCGGACTGCGCGGCAAGGACGTCATGTTCACCTTCATAGAGAGCTACGGCCGTGTCGCCCTCGACGACCCGGCGATGGCACCGCAGTTGGACGCGACGCTGAAGGAGGGCACGAGCCGGCTCGAGGCGGCCGGTTTCGAGTCGCGCAGCGCCTGGCTCAGGTCGCCGGTGGCGGGCGCCGGCAGCTGGCTCGCCCACTCGACGTTCCTGTCCGGCCTGTGGGTCAAGAACCAGCAGCGGTACCGGGCCCTGACCACCGGCGACCGCGCGACCCTCACCAGCTACTTCCAGAAGACCGGTGCCTGGCGCACGGTCGGCATCGTCCCCGGTGTGCGCAAGGCCTGGCCCGAGGGCAAGTACTTCGGTCTCGACCACATCTACGACTCCACACACCTCGGCTATCAGGGCCCGTACTTCAGCTGGACGCCCGTGCCGGACCAGTTCAGCCTGGAGTCCTTCGAACGCCTGGAGCACGGCAAGAAGAACCGCGATCCGATCATGGCGGAGATCATCCTGGCCTCCAGCCACAACCCCTGGTCCCCCATCGCCCGCATGACCGACTGGGACACGCTCGGCGACGGCTCGGTCTTCAACCAGATCAAGAAGGAGGGCACGGACCCCAAGGAGGTCTGGCAGGACCCGGACCGCGTTCGCACCGAGTACCGGAAGGCCGTCCAGTACTCCCTGGACAGTCTGACCGAGTGGGTCCAGCGCTACGGCGACGAGAACACGGTCCTCGTCTTCCTCGGCGACCACCAGCCGGTCCCCACGGTCACCGCCGGCGACACCGGCAAGGACGTGCCGATCACGATCGTCGCCCACGACAAGAAGGTGCTGGACAAGATCTCCGACTGGGGCTGGACGGACGGGCTCAAGCCTGCCGAGAACGCACCGGAATGGGCGATGGACAAGTTCCGCGACCGCTTCATGACGGCGTACCGGCAGTGATGTCGCAGTGATGTCTCAGGCCGTCAGGAACTCCTCCAGGACGGCCAGGAACTCCTGTGGCCGGGTCCCGTGCACCAGATGTCCGGCGTCGATGGTCACCAGTTCGGTGTCGGGGATCAGTTCGGCGAGGACGGCGACCTGATCCTGCGGGATGAGGCTGGTGGCCCCGCCCCCGATCAGCAGTGTGGGCATGGTGATCCGCCCCATGTGGTCCCACCACACGGGATCGGGGGCGTTGCGCTGCTCGTCGGTGGCCCGGATCATCGCCCAGTCGAACGGCAGGTCGCCGTCGGGGCGGGCGGCGGGCGGCGGGCGGCCGGGGCGGATCGAGCGGTATCGGCGCGGGTACGTCCTCCAGGACGAGGCGTCGTACGAGCTCGGGTGCGCGTTGTGCGAGCAGGTAGCCCACGGCGCCTCCCAGCGAGTGCCCGACCACGTCGACGCGGTCGATGCCGAGGGCGCCGAGGAAGGCCAGGATGTCGGCACTCATCGCCTCGTACGCATACGCCTCCCGGCCCGGCCCCGGTTCGGTGCCGGGCCAGTCGCTGCGGCCGTGACCGCGCAGGTCGGGGGCGTACACGCGGCGGGCCGGCACTCACGCGGCCGGCCGCTCGGCGATCGGCGCCCAGTACGCGCCGTCGGCGCCCCGGCAGTGCGGCAGAAGCAGGGGTGGCGCGTCCTGTGGGCCCCAGGCGCGGTACGCGAGGGTGATGCCGTTCGCCTTGACGGTGCGCGGTTGCTTGTCCATGCCGGTGACCGTATCCACAGGGCCGACCGCCCACCGGCCGCCCAGCGGCCGCTCTGCCGGCAGCGGAACCGGTGCGTCGGCCCCTCAGGGGTGAGAGATCGGCGCGTCAAGCGATCCCGGTGCCCCGGGCGCGCCCGCCGCGACGGGTTGCCTGGCGGAAAGTGCGGGCCGCCCCCTTGCCTCGCCGGGGATCGCCTGGATTACTGATCTCGAACACCTCGACCGAATGATCGGTCGCCCGGATTGTACGGTGCGGAGGAAGAGGTAGGTATGGCGGACGCGACGGACCTGCTGGACGCGGGGGAACGGCTCGACACGCAGGCGCTGCGGACAGTGCAGCTGGAACGGTTGCGGGCCTCGCTGCGGCACGCCTACGACCATGTGCCCTTCTACCGGGAGTCCTTCGACAAGGCCGGACTCCGCCCGGACGACTGCCGCTGTCTGGCCGACCTGGCCCGTTTCCCTTTCACCACCAAGGCGGATCTGCGGGAGAACTATCCGTACGGAATGTTCGCCGTGCCCCAGGACCGCATCCGGCGCCTGCACGCGTCGAGCGGCACCACCGGACGCCCCACAGTCGTCGGCTATACCGACGGCGACCTCTCCCTGTGGTCCGACATGGTGGCGCGCTCCATCCGCGCGGCGGGCGGTCGGCCCGGTGACACGGTACATGTGGCGTACGGCTATGGGCTGTTCACCGGCGGACTCGGCGCGCACTACGGCGCGGAGCGGCTCGGCTGTACGGTCATCCCCGCGTCCGGCGGCATGACGGCCCGCCAGGTCCAGCTGATCCAGGACCTCCGGCCCGGGATCATCATGGTGACGCCGTCGTACATGCTGACGATCCTCGACGAGTTCGAGCGTCAGGGCGTCGACCCGCGCGGCACCTCGCTACGGGTGGGTGTCTTCGGCGCCGAACCCTGGACCGAGCAGATGCGACGGGAGATCGAGGAGCGGTTCGCGATCGACGCCGTCGACATATACGGGCTGTCGGAGGTGATCGGCCCCGGGGTCGCGCAGGAGTGCGTGGAGACCAAGGACGGGCTGCACATCTGGGAGGACCACTTCTTCCCCGAGGTCGTCGATCCGATCACCGGTGAGGTGCTGCCGGACGGCGAGCGGGGCGAGCTGGTCTTCACCTCGCTCACCAAGGAGGCCATGCCGGTCGTCCGTTACCGGACCAGGGACCTGACCCGCCTGCTGCCGGGCACGGCCCGTGTCTTTCGGCGGATGGAGAAGGTGACCGGCCGCAGCGACGACCTGGTGATCCTGCGCGGGGTGAACCTCTTCCCCACCCAGGTCGAGGAGATCGTGCTGCGCACGCCGGGTGTCGCGCCCCACTTCCAGCTGCGGCTCACCCGCGAGGGCCGCCTGGACTCCCTCACCGTCCGCGCGGAGGCCCGCCCCGACGCGACGCCCGAGGACCGGGACACGGCCGCGCGGGCCATCACGGCGGCCGTGAAGGACGGTATCGGTGTGTCGGTCTCCGTCGAGATCGTCGACCCGGAGTCGCTGGAGCGGTCCGTGGGCAAGATCCGCCGGATCGTGGACCTGCGTCCCGGCCGGACACCGGCACAAACCTAACGGCCGGAAAACCTGTTCCTGAGCTCCCGCTTGAGGATCTTCCCGCTCGCGTTGCGGGGCAGTTCGTTCACGAACACCACCCGCTTCGGTGCCTTGAAGTGGGCGAGCTCTTCGCGGGCGTGGGCGAGGAGGTCCTCCTCCGTGACCTCCGCGCGCGGGACGACGACCGCGGTGACGGCCTCGATCCACCGGTCGTCGGGCAGGCCGATCACCGCGACCTCGGCGACGGCGTCGTGCGTGTAGAGCGCGTCCTCGACCTGGCGTGAAGCGACCAGGACACCACCGGAGTTGATGACGTCCTTCACCCGGTCGACGATGGTGAAGTAGCCGTGCGCGTCGCGCACCGCGAGGTCGCCGGAGTGGAACCAGCCGTCACGGAAGGCCTCGGCGGTCTCCTCGGGCTTGTCCCAGTAGCCCTCGCACAACTGCGGTGAGCGGTAGACGACTTCGCCGGGGGTGCCGTCGGGCACGTCCTTGCCGTCCTCGTCGACCACGCGGGCGTCCACGAAGAGGACGGGCCGGCCGCAGGAGTCCATCCGGCCCTTGTGCTCGTCGGGGGCGAGGACGGTCGCGAGGGGGCCGATCTCGCTCTGGCCGAAGCAGTTGTAGAAGGCCAGCTTCGGGAGCCGTTCCCGCAGCCGTTCGAGGACGGGCACCGGCATGATCGACGCGCCGTAGTACGCCTTGCGCAGTCCGCCGAGGTCGCGGGTGGCGAAGTCGGGGCGGCCCGACAGGGCGATCCAGACCGTGGGCGGGGCGAACAGGCTGTCCGCGCGGCCGGCCTCGATCAGGTCGAACAGGCGGTCGCCGTCCGGCGCGTCGAGGATGGTGTTCGTGGCGCCGACCGCGAGGTACGGCAGCAGGAACACATGCATCTGGGCCGAGTGGTACAGCGGCAGCGAGTGCACCGGGCGGTCGCCCGCGCTGAGGTCGAGGGCGGTGATCGCGCTCAGGTACTCGTGCACCAGGGCGCGGTGGGTCATCATCGCGCCCTTCGGCAGGGCTGTGGTGCCGGAGGTGTACAGCAACTGCACCAGGTCCTCGCCGCGCGGCTCCGGGCCGTCGTACGCGGGTGTCGAGGCCAGGCGCGCCAGCAGCGAGTCGTCGGTATCACGCAGCGGCAACGTCCGTACGCCATCGGGAAGTTGACCCGCGAGGCCGGGATCGGTCAGCACCAGCGCGCTGCCCGACTGGCGCACGATGTACGCGAGGTCGTCGCCCGTCAGGTTCTGGTTGACCGGCACGTGCACCAGGCCCGCGCGGGCACAGGCGAGGAAGCCGATCAGGTACGCGTCCGAGTTGTGGCCGTACGCGCCGACCCGGTCACCGGGCACGAGTCCCTCGCCGAGGAGCAGTCCGGCCGCGCGGGAGACCGCCTGGTCCAGTTCGTCGTACGTCCAGGAACGGTCGGCGTACTGCAGCGCCACGCGTGCCGGGGTGCGTCGGGCACTGCGGCGCAGCACCCCGTCAACCGTACTGCCGTGTCCAGGCGTCATGACACATGATCCTCGGGCCGTCGCGGGAGGAGGTCAAGCACCGCCGAGCACCATGCCCCGGGGGCACATACCCGTTGCTACGCTCAACCGCCCTTTCCCTCAACGACGTTGGGAGGCACGATGCGCACCCGCCTGAGACGGCTCGCCGTCGCAGCCGTCGCCCTGCTCACCGCCACCACCGCGCTGCCCGCGGCCGCGGCACAGAACCGGGAACGACAGGAACATCCGTCCCACGGCGGTCTGTCCGCCGTGATCCGCTTCACCGAGTACGGCATTCCGCACATCGTCGCGAAGGACTACGCGAACCTCGGTTTCGGCACCGGGTGGGCGCAGGCCGCCGACCAGGTGTGCACCCTGGCCGACGGTTTCGTGACCGTGCGCGGTGAGCGTTCGCGCTACTTCGGACCCGACGCGGCGCCCGACCTGTCGCTGTCCTCGGCCACGAAGAACCTCGCCAGCGACCAGTACTTCCGCGGGGTGCGGGAGTCCGGAACAGTGGAGAAGCTGCTCGCCGAACCGGCGCCGCGCGGTCCGAGCCGTCAGGTGAAGGACCTGACGCGGGGCTTCGCGGCGGGCTACAACGCCTGGCTGAAGCAGAACCGGATCACGGACCCGGCGTGCCGGGGTGCCGCCTGGGTGCGTCCGGTGACGTCCCTCGACGTCGCCGCGCGTTCCTTCGCGCTCGCGGTGCTCGGCGGGCAGGGCAGGGCGGTGGACGGGATCACGGCGGCGCAGCCGCCCACCTCGGCGACGGCGCCGACGGCCGCGCCCGACGCCCGGGACACCGCCCGGGCCGCGCGTGAACTCCTCGCCGCGGACTCCGCCGACATGGGGTCCAACGCGGTCGCCTTCAACGGCGCGACGACGGCGAACGGACGCGGACTGCTGCTGGGCAATCCGCACTATCCCTGGCAGGGCGGGCGCCGCTTCTGGCAGTCGCAACAGACCATCCCCGGCGAGCTGGACGTGGCCGGCGGCTCGCTGCTCGGCTCGCCGACGGTGTCCATAGGTCACAACGCACATGTGGCCTGGAGCCACACTGTCGCGACCGGTGTCCCCTTCAACCTCCAACAACTCGCCCTCGATCCGTCCGACCCCACCGCGTACCTGGTGGACGGCAGGCCGGAGAGGATGACGAAGCGCACGGTCACCGTCGAGGTCAAGGACGGCGCTCCGGTGACCCGGACCCAGTGGTGGACGCGGTACGGCCCCGTGGTCACCTCGCTCGGTACCTCGCTGCCGCTGCCGTGGACGTCCACTACGGCGTACGCGCTGGGCGACCCCAACGCCGTCAACCTGCGTACCTCCGACACCTCTCTCGGCTTCGGCAGGGCCCGCAGCGCGGCCGACGTGCTGGGCGCCCTCCGGCGCACCCAGGGGCTGCCCTGGATCAACACGATCGCCGCCGACTCGGCCGGCCACACGCTGTTCACCCAGTCGCAGGTGCTCCCCCGGATCACCGACGAGCTGGCGCAGCGCTGCTCCACTCCCCTGGGCAAGGTCACCTACCCCGCGTCGGGGGTCGCGGTCCTCGACGGGTCGCGCGGCGACTGCGCGCTCGGCAGCGACCCCGACGCCGTTCAGCCGGGCATCTTCGGGCCGGCGAGGATGCCGGTCCTGAAGGACGCCCCGTACGCGGAGAACTCCAAGACCATGATCAAGGCATGTTTGATGTGCGTCGCTGACCTGCCGGGAGACCCCGCTCCACCAGTCTAGGCCGCGCCCCTCTCCACGAGAACCGGCGCCGCTCTTCCATCGAGTCCCAGGCATCGCCCGTGAGGTCGTCCGGCGCGCGGTTCTGGAACTGGTGCTCCACCACGACCGTGCCAGTCCCGCTCACGGTGTCCAGTGCGACCGCGGCCGTCACGATGACGTCCGCGAGCTCCTTCGACACGCCCCCGGGTGAGGCGCCCTTCCGCGAGTTGGTGCCGAGCGCTCTGTGAAGGGCCTCCGCGACCTCGCCCAGCTCCTGACTGATTTGAGCACGCGCACCGGCTCCGCCGCACGCCGCCCATCCCCTCACGGCCCCTCCACCAGACCGGTTCACGGACGCTCCTCGCCCGCCGTTCGGCCCATGAGATCTGCACCGCCCCGCGCTACCGCGCACGACGCCGTGGGCCGAGCCACACCTGATGGTGGCCCGAGGACCGGCACACCGGGATATGACTGGACGACGAGGACATCGTTCTGCGCTGAGGTCTGGCGGACCCTGCACGACTCGCGGTGTACAAGGTCACACAACGCCATCAATGCTGAGAGGCGATCTTCGCACAGCTCGCGGCGAGTCAGATGAAGCATTGAGGTCGTCTCTGGCCTGTTCCCCTACCTGCTCATCGGAGCGGAAGACGATGACAGGCATGGCTGGCGGCTGCAGGTCCGACTCGCGGATCTTCAGCTGGCCGCCGACCCGGACAGCAGGCATCTCGCCATCGGTCATCCGCCTACGGATCGCGATCGAGTGACTGTCGTGCGTCCTGCAGCTCGCGCATGTCGCACAGGCGCTCGAGTGTCGATGGAACTGGCATCGGAGACCTCTCGTTCATCGATGAGTTGTCTCGTGTGTCCGCGATTCTGGCTCCGTCGGCCGCACCGGGCAGTGCTGGGACAACGCGCTCGCCGAGTCGTTCTTCGCCACCATCAAACGGGAGTTGCTCGACACGAGCACCTGGCCCAGGCGGGCCGAAGCCCGCACCGCGATCTTCGACTTCATCGAGGGCTGGTACAACTTGCACCGGCTCCACAGCAGCCTCGGGGCCACGGGCTCGCCTTCACCGTGGGGCGGGGCAACGACGTGGAGGTCGCCGCCGTACGTGCGCTGGCCCCGCTGGTGGTCGGTCTGCCGGTGGAAGAGGTCCTGAACGACCTCGGCGGTTTCTCCCGGCGGCTGACCGGCGACAGCCAACTGCGCTGGCTGGGCCCGGAGAAGGGGGCCATCCACATGGCCGCCGCGGCGATCGTGAACG
>Ga0307514_10001573_pt1 | contig 27027 bp, 30 predicted proteins | sample 16_EM_MG_FD_203088 | JGI IMG/M metagenome (GOLD analysis project Ga0307514, IMG submission 203088) | Populus trichocarpa ectomycorrhiza microbial communities from riparian zone in the Pacific Northwest, United States - 16_EM | ecosystem: Host-associated > Plants > Roots > Unclassified | place... | reverse complement strand
AGTACTTACGTACCGACTGCGGGATATAAATGATTTCAAAAAAAAAAAAAAAAAAAAACGTGCCCACCAATAGTCTCACCGTTGGGAGTCGTTGGGAGTCTCGGACCACCGATGTATTACGTGATGACGATCGTTTTTGGTTACCGAATTTTCCCAACCACAGAGATGCTCAACCCGGCGTAGTCGATGTTCAGGCTCGAGATGCTTCGGGGTAGCAGCTCAGAATCCGAACCCAAGGATGCGTTGTGTTTGGGAGCACGGAACCAGTACTTTTCCGAGTCGTTTTTCCTTGCCATATCCGTCATCGAAAAGGTCCAAGGCCACGCTGTGAGCCAGTGTTTTCCATAAACAGTATTTCATTTCGAGAATGGGACGGCTCAGCGACCGATCGGATGTGCCTTGAAACTAAATAATTCTCAAACCCAGTTCCTTGGAGTCCGCCTCGCGCCACTACGTATGGGTGACTGAGGGTGCCATCTGACCTGCCATCCGTTGTCTTATTGCCCTCAAACACTGACTTCTCTCGTCTGGTTTCCAGATCTCAGGAGCGCGAGTCGGTCGGTCGTCTGGAATCAGAACATGGGTTCGGGAGTGGTGGGAAAGTTCATGTCAGAGTGGACCGTTTACGTGGTCGGGCGGATGTGAAATGACATCTCGTCGGCGCGCCTTGTCTTAGGCCAGGGACGAAGTCCTCGCCCAAGCTAATAGGACTCCAACTCTGGCGCTGAGATACACAGGCTTGGGCACGGGACGGTCAATGAGCCTACTCCAGTGTTTAGAATTAAGCCAGGGTGGCTTTCATGTCTTGGACATTCCGGTCAATATGTGAAAAGTCTGTACGGGGATCTAACGTCACATTGGACAGGTATTCTATTCCCACCGACACCCGCGTATTTCGGGATCGCGCTGTCGCAAACTCTGGAGATTGGTGGGACGAAATGCGAAAGCAAACTTTGTCTAGAAATGACAATCGGTAACCTTGGCTCATGTCTGACAGATACAGGGGTGAGACTTTTGCGCAGATGGTGAATCGGTGAGAGGTTGTTGTTACCGATATCGGAGCGCAGGGAAGCCGCCCCACTCATTTGTGTGCGTGTGAGCTGCCCGTCTAGGGGCTACAGAGATTACGATGAGGGGAGAGAGAGCGTGTATACTTATAAGGACCCTGTAACATATCTTGGAAGAGGACAGAATGGAGGATTCAAGACAGGCACGATCAATGATACCGGAGGGTTCCGGGATGACCGGCCGGCGAGGGTTTCGGGGTCCCCGTTGTTTTGGGATGTGCCTTGGGTGTGTAGACGCTAAATGAGGACAAGATACGATATCTAGTTCTTATTGCCCGCCGAATCCCACTCTTCCCCCTCCCGCCGTCCTCACCGTCCCCCGCCCCTTCCGTCCCCCCGTCGTCCACAGCAATCATCCCCCAAAATGCAGGGACGAGAGCTCTCGACGGCCGACGCTTCTTCCCGTCCTCAAACTTCGTCACATAGGCCAACTACCTCGGGAGGGTATTATTCGACTAGCCAGGGGACCGGTTATACCTACTCGAACGACTACTCCATCGAAGAAGAGGAAGAGAGCGAAGATGAAGACGTCTTCGCTTACGTGCCCCCCACCACCGCTGACCAGCAAGCCGGTGCTCCGTCGTCAATTCTCCAGTCCCCTGCGAGCCCGCCCAATGATTCGGTTGCGCCGCGACATGTAACCTTTCCACCCCCAGTATTCGACCCTTCCGTCCCTCAGCATGGCCCAAGTCAATCCACCAACAACGCGCTCTCGAATTTACTGCTTTTGCACCAACAAGCACTCAACCCTCCCCCAACGGGTGTAGTCGAGACCCCCCCTTCCACCGACTCACAGCATGCAGGCGACGACCCGTACCGACTTCGGCGCATTCAACCACAAACCAGTCTCTCCATAGACGGCCATTCGCTTTCCCAGTACGAAAGCACCAAGGTCAGCTCACGACGCGGCAATTTCTCCCTCACCTCTGGCAGGGAAAAAATGCGGGTAGAGGATCCAACCCATGGCACTTCGAGCGGCAAGTCTCATTCGATGTCCGTACTGGACGATGCGACGAGCATGATTGACTCCGAGAGTCGGACTGCGTCCATAAAGTGAGCCTCTACTCCCGTCACTGCGCAACATTTTTGGCGTTACCTCGTTCCCCTCGTCAAATCGCCTTTCTTGGTGACTTCCGGTGCTGACTGTCCTTCCCATGCAGAATGGGATTCGATTTCGATACTCTGGGTGATGATGAGGACGACAGTCCATTCCCGGAGGTTCGGGCATCAGTTTCCAACATTGACGACCCAGAAATGCCCGCGATGACGATACGGATGTGGTTCATTGGTCTCACTCTCTGCCTCATCTCTGCGTATGTTTCGCTACACGTGCAAGTATTCCCTTTCGTCTGATGCATTCGTTTCCAGAGCATTGAACGTGTACTACACCTTCCGGTCACCAGCGCCCTCGGTAGCACCCCTCACCCTGGTATTGATTGCATACCCCATTGGCAAGTTCTTTGCTTTCGTCATCCCAGCCAAGACCTACCGGTTACCGAGGTGGCTCGGCGGAGTGGAATTCTCCCTCAATCCTGGACCCTGGAGTATCAAGGAGCATGCGTTGGTGTACATTATGGCCAACGTCGCCGTTTACCCTCCTTACGCCTTAAACGCAATCGTCGTTCTTCAATTCTACTATGGCATCTCTTACGGTTTCGGTTTCGATCTCACGCTTGTGTTAGCTACGCAGCTGACGGGATTTGGGTTGGCTGGACTCTGTCGGCGATTCCTCGTCTGGCCTGCCAGTATGGTGTGGCCACAGAACTTGGTTGCCTGTACTCTATTGAACACCCTCCACGCCGAAGAGGATGACGAAAGCGGTGGTATCACTCGGTACCGATTTTTCATGTACCTCTTCGGGGGAAGCTTCCTTTTCTTTTTCCTCCCCGGTAAGTTCTCCGGTGGAGATTCTTTGGTGTCCCTCGCCCATCTTCTAACGTGAGCTATCTAGGGTTCTTGTTCACAGGGCTCTCGACGTTTTCATGGATTTGTTGGATCGCCCCAAAGAATGTACCTCTCAATCAGCTCTTCGGGGTGTATACCGGTTTGGGAATGAGTGTCATTACGTTTGACTGGTCGCAGATCACATGGGTTGGAAGCCCTCTCGTGGTCCCATGGTGGGCTGAGGTTCACGTCTTCGCTGGACTTGTCATCTTCTACTGGATCATGGTTCCTATCCTTTATTATACCAACGTGCGTCTGGTTTGTGCACAACTGAACCTCCGACCTGTTATTTATTGCCTCTTGACAGATCTGGAATTTCGCACATTTCCCCATCTCCGCCAATGTGCTCTACGACAAGTACGGTGACGAATACAACGTTACCAGGGTCCTGACAACCGATGACAAGTTCGATATGGACGCCTACAATAACTACTCTCCACTCTATATCCCGGCGACTCTTGCGATGACTTACCTTCTCGCCTTCATGCTCGCCACTTGCCTCCTCGTCCATACCCTGTTATACCATGGGCGCACGCTGCTCAACGGCTTCAAGAGGATGAAGGTCGAGAAGGATGATATCCACGCCAAATTGATGAGGAACTACCCCGAAGTTCCTGATTGGTGGTATGGTGTGGCATTTGTTACCTTTTTTGCATGTGCGATCATCGCGATGGAGGTTTGGAAAACCGGTGTTCCGGTCTGGGCGCTACTGCTATCGGTCCTGCTGCCAGTGGTATACGTGCTACCCAGTGGGTTCATCTTTGCGATGACGAGTCAAACGGTGGGTGTCACTACCCCTACGATTTGGTAACCAACGGCCTAATCGTCACACTTACACGCAGGTCAGCCTCAACCTCATTGCGCAAATCATTCCGGGAACGTTGCTCCCCGGTAACCCTCTGTCAAACATGGTAAGTCGCTCATTCGGCCTCGGGTCTGACCGGCCACCAACTATGTGATATCAGATATTCAAGGCCTATTCCGTGCAAACTCTGGTGGAAGCGACATACTTCGTCCAAGACCTGAAGCTTGGTCACTACATGAAAGTGCCGCCACGATCTACGTTTATAGGTAAAATCCCTGTCGTTTACCACAGTCCTGTCACTGATCTGGAAAAAGCCCAACTGGTTTGCACGTGCTTATCTGCTGTCGTGCAGGTTGGAGTTAAGCATTGGATGTTCGCCAACATCCCCGACATGTGCCAGAAGGGTCAAAAGAGCTCGTTAACTTGCCCACACAATCAGGTCTTCTTCACTGCCTCCGCCATTTGGGGCTTGGTCGGACCAAAGCGCCAATTTGGACCCGGGTCGATTTATTATCCATTCTTATATGCTCTCATCATCGGTGCCTTCTTGCCACTCCCCTTCTGGCTATGGCAACGATGGCACCCCAAGTCCAAGGCCAAATTTATCAGCACCCCAATCATCCTGAATGGAGTTGGGTATCTCCCTCCAGCAACAGGCATCAACTACTCCTCGTGGTTTGTGGTTGGGTTCATCTTCCAATATTGGATCAGACGGAGGAACTTTTTGTGGTGGTCGAAGTTCAACTATGTTACAAGTGCCGCACTGGATTCTGGTGCGTCTCCCGCTCAATTTTGTCAAGAGTTCTCCCTGACCTGTAAACAGGCACCGTGTTCTGTTTCATCTTCATCTTCTTCACCCTTCAATATCCTAAAGGGGGCATCACACTAAATTGGTGGGGCAATCAAGTGTGGATGAATAGTAAGCACCTTCCTTTCAATTCTGCGACCTCCTCGGGATATTGACATCCCCTCCAGCCGCAGATTACAACCGGACAGCACTTATCGATGCGCCAGTTCCTCAGACATGACGATTCGAGTGATGTTCTTTTCCTTGGGTTTCTTGCAAGCCGCCTCTCCTTTTCATCACTTTCTCGCATCTCATCGCTGTGTAATCTGGTGTCTGGATTTATCGTCCTCTCTTGTTTTCCTGTTTTAGAATGACCTGTTCCCACACGCCGCACTTGACTGACATACATGCGTTGGTCGGTCTTATTTCCCGTGAGCTGACCTTCCATCACACTCCCTACTCTCCCGCCTTGGACATATCTATCATTATTCTCACACCTTCCTTTGGGCCCATCCATATCTTCTGTGTCTTGTTTTGCCAGTAGCATAATCAACCTTTGAGAAATAAAGTGAAGTTCGAAGTGCTTGCCTGGTCTATTCTGATTCAGATCGCCTCGTTTATCAGAGCGAAACTCGCTACCCTTTGAAGTATGAAGTAGGTGTTTCACGCGCCGTTTGAGCGTTGCCTACGGTGTCCTTTCTTATGCCGACGTCGTCCGCCGGGAACGGCAATGGCGTCGCGAGCTTTATTAAGAGGTGCTTGTACAGACTCCAGAATAGGACGCCCATTCCCGGAACGTGACCTTGACCCGCCCCCCATCATGACCTCCGCCTCGTTCGAAGAGAGCTGGGTTACCGGACCTGCTGGAACCAAATTCTACACTCGGACATACAAAGCTGATCAGCCCAAGGCGCTGCTCGTTTTCGTTCACGGCTTTGCTGAACACATTGGCCGATACGGCCATGCGCATGTCAAGTACCCACAGAAAGGCATCACCGTCTTCACTTACGATGCTCGCGGGTTCGGCAAGACCGCGTTGGATGTAGAGAACAAGAGCGAGGACAGCTCTTATGGGAAGACGAGTTGGAAAGAACAGTTCGGGGATATTGAGTGGGCGATTGGGCACTCGAGGAAGGAGGTTCCAGGCGTCCCTACATTCTTGATGGGACATTCCATGGTCGGTATTCAACGCGTTCGTATGTTGTTTTACGGCGGCCTTATCTTGTTCGGGTTGCCCAGGGAGGCGCAAACGTCCTCGGTTTCGTGACGAGGACGACCGGTCCTCCTTCACCAGATACCGTCAAACTCCTATCCGGACTGATCGTGTCGAGCCCGTTGTTGATCTTGACGACCCCAGCGTCGCCTTTCCAGAGGTGGTTGGGCAGGAAGGCGAGGCCATTCCTGCCGAATCTGACGGTTCCTGCCCCCGTGAACGAAGGAGTAAGGGAAACCCTCACACGCGTCATCCGAACATCTTTCGCTTGACGTATTCTTAGGACCTCAACCGTAACCCTGAGAGGAACAAGGTACTCAGCGACCCCCTCATCAAACAAATGGGAACTGTTTCTGGGCTTACTGATATGTTCGACGGGGTGAGTTGGGGGTTGCGCTTGGTGGATGTATCCTTTCTGACTCTCCTTTGCCTTCTAGGGTAAGAAGCTGGTTGATGAGGACTACGTGCACTTCCCGCAATCTCTTCCTGTATGCGCAGAAATCACAGATCAATAAGGGCTGAAACGCTGACCAACACATTCGTAGCTTATAATCCTCCACGGTGACGCCGATAAGGTGGTCTACAATCCTTCGTGCTTGACAATTTACTGAGCATCATTCAGGTCACCTCTCATGATGTGTCCAAGTCATTTGTGGAGAAGGTCAAGGCTGATGACAAGAAATTTTCCTCTTACCCGGTAGGTGATCATTTGATCGTGCTGTAATCAACTCGCTCAATTTGACCCATCAAGGGTGGATACCACGAGCTCGTCAACGAGCCTGACGGGATGGGCGAGAAATTCACCGACGAGGTCATCGCTTGGATCCATGACCACCTCCCAGGGGAGGCCGGCGAGGTGCAAGCGAAGCTATGAAGGGTCTTACACTTGTATGGGTTTTGGAGCGCGACAGAGAAAATCATAAATTAGGAACTCGTATATACATCTATTTAGTAGCCTTGAGCTCCAGGGGCGTTTTCTCCCTCCCTCTTCATGCGCAGCAACACTTCCTTGAACCGGGAGATGTCGGTAGTGTTAGGCCCCGCTCGGGAAATGGTTTTGCTTTGTGAGTTTTGCAGTTCGACGAGGTCGCAAATTCGCGACCAAGTGGTGCCAGACGAAAGGGAAAGTGATTGGTCCTCGAGGAACTGTTTCTCATGTTCCCTGTAGATACTTAGACCCGTGTCCGTAGATATGATTTCAAAAGAAGACCCACTTGTTTTCTCTGATGTTTCTCTCCTTCTTGCGAGCATATTCCTCGTAGAAAGCGTCAATTGCGCGTTCGGCCTTGGCAATAATCTCTTGACGTTTCGCCTTGGATGCAGCGTCACGCGCCTTGATGGCCTCCTCTTGCTTTTCGCGCCATTCCCTGAAAGGCTTCATTAGCGCACCGTGCCATCCGAGAGTCGGTAAATAATCTTACTTGATTACTTCCGGTTCATCCTCTTCCAACTGCGCATTGAAGATTGGAGTTGCAGCCGATGCTGGCGGCTGAGGACGAGGAGCAAACGTTGGGGCGCCGCCAAGCGTGGGTTGTTGCTGAATTGCGGGAGGTGAGGACTACAAAGGGACATCAGCACGAACATAAGTGGTCTTGAATCGGAGTTTGCGCTCACGACCGGGACATCGATGTCGGGGAATTGACTCTCAAACTGTTCAAACTCATCGTCACCGGTGACCTTTACGTCGGTATGCGGGGGTGGCGTAGTGAAGTCATCAAAATCCGCGTAGCTGGAGGTGCTGGTTTGGTGAGATAAAACTGGTGCACCCCCGAGGGTTGGCGTCGGGATGTCGCTAGAGCCATCAAGTGAAATGTCGGGGAAAGCTGAGGCGGCGCGGTCGAAATCAATGTCGTCGCTCGACGAGAACTGACCGCCCAGCAGCTGGCTCTCCCTTGAAAGAAAATCCGTCATGGCACTGTCTTCGGCGTCGTCGACGAGTTTGAACTTCACACTGGACTGTCCGATTGTTTTACGTGGCTGTGACTGCACTTGGAAACTGACTCTCACGCTTGCGACGCCACCTTGATCGGATGTGCTACTTGGTCTGATCACCGTCACGCTCCCTATCCCGCTTCGCCTCCGAACAAGAGAATGAGTGCAAGAAAGGATCCAGAGGTTCGGCTGTAACGAAGGAGCGTCTTGATTTGTCCCTCAAGCCAATTTTTAGGCCATATACGCCAAGGCAACGAAGGCCGAATTGGCCAGAGATTGGAACTCAGCATTTAAGCTCTATCTTAGCGCGGCCGATGACTTTCTCTACCTGGCTCGCATGACAGCGGACGACAGAGTGAAAGCTCACGCAAAGTCTCGGGCTAGTGTTGCTCTCCAGCGAGCCGAGAAGATCAAATCAGTCCATCGCGACCTGACTCCGGTAGTCAGGAACGCTTTCTCGGAACGTGAGTATACTCGGTCCACACGACTGGACTTATCTCACATGATTTATCAGAGTCTCAGCTCACCGTCCTGAAGAAGTCCTCCCGCGTTAACGGTAAAACGATACCATTGTGGCACGATCCAATAGTTGCCAGCGAGTGCGTTTGCGTTCCATCGACGTATCCCAGAAGTTGACCGATATAGAGAGTACCCTGATCAACCCGAGCTGGCCCAAGCACAGATCGCGCAGTCAGCAATCTGGAAACTCCCAGCAGAGCTTTGTTCAAACTGGACCCATTCTTCTGACGATGTCGAGCCACAAGGTATCGCTCAACGGTTAATATCTGACTGTTCAGTCTGCGCATCGATTGTTGTGTGTCTGGCCCACAACAAGCGGTTTTCGTCCAAGGTGCGTTTACTGGGGCCCTTCTGTCACCGCCTCTGATTATGGTAGCAGTTAGGACAGTCATCTCTGCATCGTCGCCCCGAGGTACATTCAGACCGGTCACCAACACCTTGCCTATACGATGCAGAATTTCACTTCAACGGGAGTTCGCGACGTGTGAGCCTCCAGACTGCCTCCACTCCCGCACGCATTTGACAGATATGCTTCAGATTGGTACACTACCCTCAGCTATACCCGATCAACCGAACTACTTACTTGATCCCCAGCGATCGATGACGCCCTGCCTGTGTCGCCTAACGGCGATGTCTTAAGTTTATCGACTGGCAGCAGTAATGCGCTGTGGCCGCGCTTGCTCGAGAAAGCCGTAAGTCTTCTCGGTGTCGCGCGTGAGCCGAACTGATTGTTCTCCAAGTACCTGAAGCTTATGGGTGGATATGACTTTCCTGGGTCGTCAGTTGTTCTCTTCCTGGAAATACCCTTTCCACATGCTGACGCTTTCAAGAAATTCGGGTGATGATCTCCAGTTGAGAGCGTTGATATCTTTTGGTGGTCTCTGTCATTGACACACTTTGGAAAGCGCCATGATTGGATGGATTCCGGACTATGTGTGCTTCTCCAGGCGAGTCTTATTCGCACCAGATTGGTGTACTGCTTCGAGCTCCCCGCAGCTCCGCTTTCCAACGAGAAAAAACTTGGGCCCAGATCTACCGAGGATTTGCCAAGGGTTTGTGACACCGTTTCCCTACTGTCACAGACTTCACGACTTGCCCTTCAGGCCACTGTGTCCTCACGTTAGGAACCCCTGACCGGGAGAACGTCCGTTGGGGGAAGATAAACCTCCTCCCTTCTCATTGCTATGCGGTCATAGGTCAGAGATCAATCCTCGTCCCTCAGCGCCTGGCTTTACTCTTAGCCTAACAAAATCTCAAGATATTTCTGACAACAAGGAAGATCGGACCCTGACGATCTTGGACTCTTGGGAATCTGGGTCACCATCTGCAGATTCGGGTAGGGTCTTATAACTATATCCGACTCGCCCGTTCACACACTTCACATAGTGACGTTTAAAATGAGCTGGGATGAGGTTTGTCAAACGTTTGAGGGAGCGTATTTCAGCTGGGACCCCGCAACTTTCCCCTACCGATTACCGTTTCACGGGTATGTCCGTACCGTTTCGTCGCCATTTTATCCCACCAATCGGTAGCGTTTCTTTCAGAATCTGGGCGCGAGATAATGATTGCATTACAGATGGACAGGGTATGTTCCATGTCCCGGGTTTTTATCCATATCTAAATCCTGACCCCGGATCCAGCTTGTCATTACCACCTTCGGCTCAGGTTCCCGAATGCCACGACCCCTGCAGAGGATACGGGTCACAAGCTGTGGGTTTTACTCACTCGGCATGTCACCGACACGAAGAAAAACTCGGACTACATCGCCCTACGGGTTGAAAGCGAGTTTGACCAGCGTATCAGCCAGCAGAGAATTGATCAAATCGCAGAGGCCGTGAGTAGATCAGAGCAGATTCAATACCTACGGATAAATTTATCAGTCGTGGGTGATATTTTTAGGGCTCGTTCACCAATTCGATACATGTGTTGGTAAGCACTCGAGCTCAGGACATTGGCATACTGGATTATCATCATATCTACAGGCACAGGTATCCACGGAAGAGATCCGAGAAGGCTCGCTTTCTTTAATCGTCTCATATGATGGGGAAGCCGAGGAAGTAGGATTTACGACAACCATATTCTCCACGATTCCGTCACTTTCATGGGACGAAACCGCGACCAAACTGCCATTTTCCCACAAAGTGAGGACCACTCTACCTCCTCTTGTTGCTGATCTCGAGCCTAGTGGCTTTTGAGACTGACGTTTGACACCGACATTCCCAACGTACAAATTAGGTTGATGGAACGTTCACCAGTAAGAACGCGGGTGGGAACTACACCAATCCATCATATATGAGAAACCCACAGTACCACCTACGGATCAATCCCGAGGAGAAGGGGAAAGTTGTTGGAAGGGGCGCGAAAGCTCGGGTGGTTCTAGTGGGACAAACCAACAAGGACGCTCCCTTGAATATATCAGCTGTCTGGTCTGACGGGAGTAGAGTCTTTGAGTGGGTGCGAAACATGTGACCCTCTCCGTGGCTGACTATGTGCTCCAGCGTCGCTCAGACGGATATTGTCTGCGGATCTGGAACATATAGCTACGGACTAGCGAGCGCGGTGGGCGACCTCCTTGGTACGGCCGTTGTGGGGGCTTCGCTCGAAGCTGACCGCCTTTATAGCGGGAAGTTACACCGTCATCGTCTCGACATTTGAGGCACAGAAACATTTGGGACCATTCAGCCTTCGCGCGGAGAGCTCGAGGCGGATATCCCTCGAAGCGATACCTCAAGAGGGCGCAGGGATGTATTCGAAAGTGGTCAAAGGATCATGGTCCGCCGTAACACCCAGCTAATCGGGTACAGAACTGATGGGAGAATTGTCAGGCAAGGGGAATCTGCGGCGGGAAGTCCTAGTTCAAGCAGGTACATGAAAAACCCGATGTCCCATTTACACATCCCATCGACATGTCAGATCAAGTAGGTTTCACAAACTCTACCTGCTTAACTACTAATCGCATGGACTGGCACGTAGGATTAGGTTACAACTCGCAGACAGCCACTTTTCCCCCTCCATAATTCCTGCACTGAACGTCACAGTGTTTCCCCACCGACCTGAAAACTCACCCCTTCCGGCACACATCACCACATCAGGCCCCTATTCCGATACAATCTCTGGAGTGGTGACACCATTGGTCACAATGAAGCGGGGGGAATACCTTATCGTGCCATCGACGTTCAAAGAGGGGATTGAGGCATCATTTCGTATGGACATCTTCTGCACGGACGCAGGGTTCAAAGTCCAGCCTCGAGCTTGAGCACGTCGGTATCGAAGTCAAGAGCTCGTTTGGGGGATAGACAATGGGGACACATGGTGGGGGTGGTGGACGTGCGACATGAGGAATTCATTAACCCGTTTGAGGGTGTTCCTGGAGGGATTAACTTTCGGGTTGCTCGAGATGATCCATTGGAGTCGTTTTCGTATTGCAGATTTGTTGATTGCTGGCCCTGGAGATGCATTCAATCGAGAGCCTACGCAGTGCTTGTCCTGCTGGTTCACCTTTGTTTTCCGCATCATCGGACAGCAGATTCCCGTCATCACCGAAGAAGAGACTCAACGCAGTAACGATCACCCCTGGACCTAAGTCTGTCCCGGTGGGACAGGCGACACAGACTTCCTCGCCAGCGGTTAGGTGTTTCTTTATAAACGGAGTTGCTTTCGGCAAGATATTATACAGGAAATAGTTGGAGTGAACCGACACTGCGGCAGGGAGGGGCATCCGGAGGGTATGCTGATGAGCTGGGTCTTCCTCAACCGGAAGCTCATTCACGGAATGAGGAACGATAAGAACATACGCAAGCCGATGCGCAAGGCCTTCGGAGATGGCTGGCAGTTGGGGCGGAAGTGGGTTCGGTAGTTTGGAAATGACTCCCGAGAGAAGTCTTCCGTGAACGGAGTGCACCGGGACTAGGGCAGAGGTCCAGTCGGGTTCCACTGACCCGTTCTCGTCCGAAGTTTGGGAATCCACCAAACTGTCAACAACAGACTCTAAGTCACTTCTGGGAGTGGCAAGGAGGGTCGACCGAGAAGACCAATATATGTCCGGTGTTAGCCCCCTGGAAGAATGGTGAGACCAGGGCTTTTTATGTGTAAGCGAAAGGTTGCAGACCTGCCCCATAGTTCGTGATCGTCCCCAGATCCTTGAACATATGTGAATGCGTTCTGTCGCCTCTCAAGACCCTCTTTGATTTGTTTTGAGGCAGAGAGGCAGATGAGTGGGATGAAAGGCTGGGATCCCGAGAAACTTGGGAGAACTGTTGTGGATGGGTCGACCCAGATCGGCCGCAGGGGCTTCGCCAGGAGGGGGAGTTCATACTCGGATTTCTGTTACCGAAGACCAGATTGAGATTGTGACCTCAGTTCAATCGAAATAAGTACCACGAGGCCCTCCGCCCATTCATCGACACGCTTTTCGATATGGTGATGTTCTTGTCGACTAACTGAGGCAGGTGGGGTAAAGAGATTCGTCTCCCACTCCGGTGCGACCCCCGAAGGAAACCTCTTGGAGATAGCTCTGTTCACGACCGCGCACCAGATCGGAATGGTCTTGGACAGCGCATCGGGCATTCGTTTTCCAGCTCTAGTCGAATCCACCACGATTGCCCTGAGGTAAAGTTGAGAAAACGATCGGCCGGCCAACCCGTAGAACATACCCAGGGTTTTCTGCGAGGATTTTTAACAGGTGTACGTTCGGGCGACGTAGATTGAACGACCAGTTGTTGAAGTGCCCGTCTGTGGATTTGAAGTAGGCGAATCTACCACCGGCCTACGGTTGCACGAGCTGCAGTTTGGACCTGGTGATGCAAGTGGGGACATACCAGGTCCGGATTAACGTACCAAGCTCCGCACCTTAGGTTTGCTGTGGATTTCTGTTTAAATCTGGGTAGTCGACGACAAGAAGTGGGTCGCACGGATCACAGGGTAGTCATTGTAGTGTTCCGCGACCTTGTCCACAAAAAGACAATCTTCTGCGATGGAGTGTATGCGGTTGTAGATATCCAGAGATTCCTTCCTGATTTCTACGAGTTCTTTCTTGTCGTACAGTAAAGTCGGCATGGTCTTTTTGCAAGAGAATTGTGTGATCTCGATCACGGGGGATGTCATTCGGACGCTCTGTATAGTGTATTCCACGACAGCTATGAGCCTGTGACAGGATAAGAAGGGTGCCGAGTAAGGCTCACTGTACAACCATCGATAGGGCTGTCAGCTGTCCCCATTGGCGCACTCTGGTGTCATAAGATCGTATGTTTTGATAACCTCAGTCCACCTGCGTAATCTTCCGGGACCCCAGTCGGCACATCGGAAACAGTCGTTTCGTTCAGCAATCATCTCCTTCAAGAACTCGAGAGCGTTTGACGACCCTTCTGATCTCGAGATTTGAAATGCTAAACATAGCAGAGCTCGTTGACTCAAGGCTGGGAAGCGCCTGAGCGAGCGACTTGACACGTACTCACTGGGGAAAAAGTATCCGATTCCGCAGACCTGGTCCCCGACTCTCACTCTGTCCACCATGCGTAGCCGGACGAGTCTCTTGGTTATTCTTGCAGCGGCTGCGGCTGTGGTCGCATCCAACCAGCAGGTTTTTCAACAACACGCTTCCCCGAGCTTGAAGCCGGTTCAGAAGGCGTCTGACAAGACGAACTCGACCGGAAACTTCATCTTTTCGTCCGTCAATTCGCTCCTTCAGCACTGGCCGAACACCCGCTATATCAACGGTATGGCGACGTCCCGATGGACCCCGCTGCAATGTGTTGATATAGATTAGGCCATACTATAACCGCCGCGACGGTCCCGCCCGGGACAATCTTTTATCATAGCAGACCCGACAACGACAGACCAACGACCTTGGATTGGTTAGCGACTGACCCAGAACACTCTTTCGTCTTCTGTTGGGGGAAGTGCTACCTTCACACCTACGTGACCACCCGATCCCTTCGCCTTGCCTACTTCGATGGCTCCAGCGCCGCCAAGATAGAGGATTCTGGCGTAATGGATTCACAGGATATCGTCATATGGGGGAAGGTCCGTCCTGACATGATTTGGAACGAACGTGTTCGCATCGAGGAACTCTGTAAATGGGGGAAACAGTTTGAACTGGATGGCTTTGTGAGGTATTGATTCGATTGCCCTCCTTCGCCCAACGTGTCACTCACCAAACTCTTCCTTCAGGATGGAAATGGACTTGTGAGCATCACCCTTCTCGCTTGCCATCCATCGGTGATTCACCCTACACAGCGAAATCATGATATGCGACTTTAACTCCGGGATGGAGCTCGTTTCAGAGTCCCAAGTCGTTCCCCATCTCACGGAAGAAGGTCACCTCCTTTCGAACTTCACAAACTTCCAGCGTGTCGCGCCACATCGTCCCGACCCTGAACTACCACCGGGTTGGAAGGGACGCGCGCGCTCTGGCAGATCAACTTCATTCGAGGCCCTCAACTCAGGGATGTGGCACAGTCGACCCCCTGGCGAAACACGGATCAAGGTAGACTACTCCCGTGTTGTATCATTTTTCGACCCGGCACTCTCTAGCCTGGTTGAGGCGAGGTCCGGGAAGACAAAGGAAGAATTCCGCCTCCACGAAATATCCGAGTCGGATACTAAGTACATTAAGGACCAGCTCACCGATATGTTTAGTCGAGATGGTCAAGGGAGTGGAATCGATTGGGGCAGCCTTACTCAAGTCATCGTTGATCGTTATGGGAAACGCCTCGAATTACTGCGACACGTGTTGCGAAACCCAGAATCAAAACGGAACGTTACCGAACAAGTCGCGGAATCCAGGTCCCAGGCTCTGATCATGCTAACACCGTACATGCTCGCTTCCGTCATTCCTCTCAATCCTGCCGGCCCCATCGACCGGTCATGGATCGATCCAGTTGTGAAACACTGTGCATCTACTCATACCGCTTGGGCCCCTGAGGCTTTGCTGACGCCGCAGGAAAAGTTGATCAAAGGAGCCGTAGAAGAAGTTCTATCCCAGATCTGCAGCGTCCTGGGCGACATCTGGGTGGACGCGTTCGATTCAGAGGGGGCTGGTCTCAAGGACCTTGAACGGTTCGTTAAGAAATGGGAATCAGACATCACCGAGTTAATGGATTGGCTTGACTGGTCAATCTGGTTCAAATGCGATCCTACTTGCGGACCTGAGGTCAGCTCCTGATTCATCCTTCTGAGTGCTTCATCGGACTCGTGGTCAATTTCACAGGAAGCCTGTTTCATCCCAACCTGGCCTTGGGGTTATCGTTTCCATAAGGGAAAGATAGACATGACTCCACGATGTGTAGAGGCCGTTGCACCGTACAGTTTCTTCCAACCATCCGAACCTGGTCGCCATTTCTCATAAGATATTCGATACTACCATCTAACCCATATGTCCCTTCTTTGTATTTTCACATCGACCGAGATGCGTTGTTACCCGTCACGTGCTCGGATATATCGGATAGAATTGTTACGTGATCGCGAGTCACGTGCAACAACCCATTCCTCCTTCTGCCCCCCTCCCCAGTGGCAGTTCGTCATTCCAACCTTTCGTCATGTACCTATCCGTCTTTCAACGCGTCGGCTCTATCCCGGAACTCCTCGACCTCATATTCGACCACCTTGACCCCCCCTCCAACGCACAAAACGCCATTGTCTGCAAGGCGTGGTCCGAAGTGGCGCGAGATAACCTATGGCGAGAAGTTCGCAACCCCAAACAACTGCTATCCATCCTGTCACCAATATCTGACCTCACTGGCGTAAGTGGTGTGACTATGATGCGAATTGATTTCGGAAAGCTTACCGTGTTGGCCAGAGTTTCGAGAGGAAGCTCGAGCCGAGGGATTGGTCTCGCTTTATGATATACGCTCGCCGCGTTCGCAAGTTTACCTACGAGGACCTTGGTCGCACACCACAGATCAGCGCCACCTCCCTCTCAGAGATATCGGAAACCCGGACGAGTCTCAGCCTACTCCCACACCTTCGCGAATTTACATATGCCACCGCATTTCCCGGTCACCAGAGGTTCGCGGTTCTCTTCATGAACGAGTCGGTTCGTCGGTTCAACCTCTGGTTGGACAATGGGCCCGAGCCCCTTCGGCCCTTCTTCGACAATATCCCGACGCGAATGCCACACCTTACGACCTTGGACCTACGAACCTTGCGCCCTGCTTCGTCCATCGAAGAGGATTTCGTTCGTCTCCTTCGTGAAATTCCACGCCTGGAAAAGGTCGTGGTACCCCCGTATCACATCACGAGTCGGGTAATGACGACCCTCGCGGAGTTACCGGACCTTGGTGTCATTGAGTTCCAATACCTGGTATCCCAAGGCATTGGGGATAAGATGGATGTAGCAAATTTCGACCCTGTCATTCCCAAAGACGGATTCCCAGCACTTTGGGATCTGTCTCTCAGCACGCATCTCTCGCAATTCATTCCGGTGGTGGTGCATGCGCTCGCTCCTGCCGCGAAGAACCTAACGTCTCTTTACATCCACGCGATCTCTGTAGAGAGCGAGGCCTCCATCCGCCAATACTTCACTGTGCTTGGAGAGAATTTCCCCCTGATCAAGAGCATCTACATGGAGGCACTCCCAGGACCGTTCATGAGTACCCAATGGGATGTGACGGAGCCAGAATTCGAGGCCTTGACATTGGATACCCTCAACCCTCTCCTCGACTGCCCTCATTTAACTACCTTCGAGTTGATGTACCCCATCCCGCTTCGCCTGACGTTAGAAGACCTAGAGATACTGACAAGCAGATGGCCCACGCTCGAAGTGATCGACCTCAACAGGGAGCCAGTGGTCCTCGGGTCAGCGATGGGAACGCATTCGAATCTGACACTCCACGCGCTACTCCCCTTCGCGCGGAACTGTCAAAACCTCCGGAAACTAGGATTGTACCTACATGCGACGGAGGCAGATCTTCCATCGGTCTCCGACATACCACGTCCCTTCACCAAACTCTCAGAGTTGAACGTCGGCCTTTCGAGCATCGGAGATCCCGAAACTGTTGCCCTCTTCCTCAGCCACATCTGTCCTGCGGAATGTGATGTCGGAGCGGGGGTGTGTTGGTCGTACGTCGGAACATTCGTGGATGACGCTTCCAGACAAGTGATGCAGAAAAGGATAAACGCATGGGAAGAGGTAAATTTCTATCTTCCTTTGTCGGTGAGACTCAGGCACGAGGAAAAGGTGTCACGGGAAAATCTCGAGAGGGAGGTCGAAGACCTACGAATTCGGAACGCTATTTTAGCCGAGAAGTCGGGGATGGGATTGAAGGGTGATGGTGATAGATGTATCATTGCATGAGAACTATGCTTCCTTATGTCGGTTTCCTTTCCTTCTCATCTACTGTTTTATCGTTACCTTACATTACAAAGAACATATGGCAAACTATTCCTAAACATGTGTGTGTGCGTTTGCGTTTGCGTATGCTAACTTAACAATTCACTACATGAAGCAGAGGGCAATAAATCGTGACATGGTGGCCAAGATACAAAGATAGGGATGGAGAGTTGCTCTAGTGGAGTGAAACGGAGGCGGTTTGAGCGGTAGGATACATATCAAATCCCCCACCAAACCCGGTGGCACCTGACAAAGAGGAATTCGAAGGGAAGGACTGAATGGAGTTCGCCCCACTGCATTCCGGAGAGCCGGTCGAACTTGGACTTGGCCAGGAAAATCTGTTTGTACACACGTGATCAAGAACCGTACCACGGCTGAGATAAGATGGGCATACCCAGGCATCATCACGTTCGACCACCAGTTTGGGTTCCCAATCGCTCGCAAGGTAGCGAGCATTTCTTCTTCTGAAAGACCAGCCATCGCGTTTACGGCGTTGTCCTGGGCGGCGACCACACTATCTGACATGTGAAGCTGGTACTGCGGTGTGCCTTGTGGGAAGGAATCGCCGGGTTGGGAGGACAGGTTTGGATCCGATGCGTACGAAACATTGTCGAACCCGCCTTGGGGCATCGAGGTGCTCTGTGTGGTTCCGGAACCAGGACGGAAGTACTGAGCCGAACTGCCGGAAGGCTGTGGCTGTCCTTCGTACGAAGTAGGGTTCCAACTAACGGAGTGTTTGCTCGGCGGAAGGGGTGCTTGGGTAAGCCGATCCTGGTTCGAGTCCTGATGATGTTTTGTGAGCAACGCGGCGAGGAACTTGGCGTGTAGCTTCGGGGTGTGCTTGTTATCGATGGCGACCTCGGGGGAGTTCAGCGTTTGGATCAGACGACCAATGAGGTCGAAAATCTTCATCTTATCGTCGGCTTCTACTAGCCAGGAGAACTCGGGCCGTAGGAGCTAGAGCGGACGCGACATTAGGGCAACGGATTGAACATGTGATTGACCGGGGGTACTGACCTTGAGCAGGAATGCCGATGCGAAGGACGTGAAGACGAAGTGACCTGTCAAGAACCGGCCGATGTCGGATCCCGGAGCGCGTGGAGTGTAGGTAACGGCTCACCGTCCGGAGAATAGAGCATGAAGCCACATGGAGCCAAGGTTTCGATCATGATTTTGATCACAGACGTTGCGGCGTCAAAACATTTAGCATAAAAGTGTCGCAGATCCGCCTCGACGCGTTTCTCGAAGGCACATTGGAACCCGAACGAGTGCATCACGAGTCTTGAATAGTTTACGAGGCTTGATAAAGAGAGGGGGGTGTGTTAACTCTGCTAAAACGCTAGAGGTCCAACACACACGTACAAGGGAAGCAAGGAGCTCCTAAATGCATACGAAGGCTCTGGACAGTTTTGATGAAGAACGATTATGGGACACGATGATGCGGGACGGATTCTACTTACCGCCGGTATCGTTCCCGATAAATTTCTCCTTCCATTCATCATTGAACATCGTCAATTTGTCATCGTAGTGTTTTGTGACCGCCTTGAAGTCTATGGACTGCCGAGTGGGGGTGTTGTAAGTCATAACGCAACAAATGTCAAATCCATGGATTTCTCCTTGCCTTGTTCAAGCCAGTGGCAGTTTCAGGGTCCGAAAATAGCTCCTCGTGGAACTTGGCTACAATTCTCAGGAGACTGGTGTAGGCGCACAAGCCGATGTCGTACTGTAAAAACAAAAAAAGGGGGGGATGCTGGGTTAACGGGCGTGCATCGTATTCCACACGTTCTCTTACGCGATCATTGAAGCGAGATCTCTTGTACCAGTTCGCTGAGTTCCTGACAATACTATGAATCCCATGAGCGAAGGCCACATGCGCCGGAGCAGGAAAGTCACTCACGAGTCCTCCTTAATCGAGGTTGGCTTCCCGAACTGCGTGGCCGTAGAGCGGTCCAAGTTATGACATATCAGCCACGTTCTCGTCCTGTTCAGCGCTTCCCTCTCGTGTTTCTCGTTAGCCGCTTTCTTCGGTTGCGGCAGATACAGATTAAGATCCGTGGCGATCCTGACGATGCGGTAGGGTTAGCACACGCCAAACGCGACGCGCGATTAGGCAAACCTAATCGCAAGACCGATGTACAGCCAACCGCGATCTTCCTCCCAACGTTTAGCGGGAACGCCATAGGTGCTAAGGAGGATATACGCCTGACACAACTCCACAGATTTCCAACCATCTATGAGCGCATTAGCGGCCGCATGCCCGGCGAAATGCATTGCAATTGGATATATTTCGGATTTTTCCCTGTAGTACCGGGAGGAAACAGCGCATACTAGATCATTACCGGTTAGTTTTCAGGGGCTGAGAAAGGACACGGGGAAGAACTAACGCACCAACGGTGAAGAGGAATGGGCATCTAGCAAATGTGCTGGCTGGTGTGTGTAGGGAGGCATCCAATAGAGACACATGGGGCTGTAGAGCAACCCATGATGAGCAACAAGCCTCACGGGACGCCACCAATACCCACATTTAGTTTGGTGTAGAATCTGGGGTTTTGGATTAGCAATCAGTCATGTTATATGCCATGGAACATTCCAGATAAGTGGATGACCGCACTCACATAGAAAACAGCTTCTCTACATCTGTAGGCGTGACCAACCCGTGAACCAAAATCTCCGGGGGCGCATGTTGTTCAATCAACGATGCTCGGAGCCTCAGATCCGTGGCGGCGCCTGAGGGGGTGTGGAATCAAAAAACGAGGAAACCGGGAAAATGGTGGGAGCGGAGGCACCAAAACTCACCTTTCTTGAAATAGCTTTCATTTGCATAACCCTTCGGGGATAGCACGTCAGTTACCCCGGAGACTAGGCAAATCTCGAGAACTCACGAGGTCTTCATCGTCATTGCGATTCTTTTTTGTCAAAGTTTTACCGTTTGACAAACTCAGGTTCGCAATCAAGCCAATGGGAACGGTGACATCGGGAAGGGCTTCGGCTGCCTTGTTCGCGGTACTTGGATCGTTGCTGCCCTCATCGCCGCTGCTGAGGTCATCTTGTGCATCTTCGCCCAACACTGTGGGGACGCCATCACCCTCAGAGTCGGTATCGGAGTTGGTGTCCCTGGGAAGTGAGGTGAACGTGAACGATTTCGATGCCAGAGTCCCTCCAGCGGACTTGACATCAGAGTTGAAACTGGCCGTCAGTTTGTCCAACCAATCGACGACGCTTTCGTTGTTCTGGTCTGAAGGAGATGTGGAACTTCGGTACGCAGCAATCGATAACGGGGTTGCGACATATGGGTTGTGCAACTACGGGAGGGTTAGCACCAAGAGGTGGGGAAGAGGTGTGTGATAGAATATACCTGTTTGAGGAGGGACTCGATTATTGCATCCTTCTGTTTGATCTGGGCCAAGAGGTATTCCCGTTTACTAGATGAAGGAACGGTTAACGACTCGTCGTTGTAAGAAGAGGCAGGTGATGAAGGTCTGGACATCTCCGGCACTGATGTGTAGTGGAGGAGGCTAAAGTCGACCCTTTATATGGGAAGCGCGATGCCGCGAGGGATAGGAGGTGTCGATTGAAAAACCTACTTTGGGGCGCTCCGAGGCTTCCTGCCCTCCACTACGCAGCGGTGTCCCCCTGTCTTGCACCTTTTACAGATGTTCACATTCTTCGGAAAATCGCATTTCATCTGAAGCGGTGCAGGTTCACGCGTGCGCAGACGAAGTTCACATGAGCTGACGTTGTTCGGCGACGATATGTCTGCGGAAACCTCACCTTGAGCTTCTTGCAATGTGTGCATGCTCCCGGACTGTCAAAAAGGGTATCAGCGATCGGATCGGCGTAAGGAAGGGTGGGAAGAGGGGGGCTCCGGCAATAGTCAAAGCCCGGAAAGGAACGCTCGTGCACCGGGGATATAACTGAAAGAGCGGCTCACAGTCTTGTAGGGAAGGCAAACTCCGACCCACGGGGTGGCTGCGTGAGATGAATGGAAAATTTTGCACCACTCCCAAGGGCCTCGTCTTCATCGGTATCGGTAGTGGAATCTTCGCTCATCTTGAGCCTCTTGGCACCCTTTCGCTTTTTGGTGGTTCTAACCATTTTGTTTCGCGTGGTGTTTGATTCGGCGGCGGTGGTTGAAGGAGTGGGCACCGGGGGCGGTGGGGATAATCCGCTCGTGTTCTGCTGCGACGATCGGTCCGAGACTGCGGGCGAAACGGAAGGACCATGAGGCGGTGGGCATGCAAGTAATTCGGAGGAAGAGGAAGAAGGTGTCGCATTATTCGCGAGTTCGGATAGGGGGGAGTTGAAAAACTGGAACTGCTGGGAATAGGGGTAATTCTCGGCCCTAGACGCGTTCGAGGGAACTTGACCGTATAGATAAGATTCGCTAAGGACCTGGGGTCGATAACCTGACGCTGGAGGCTGGTATTGAGGGGCGACAAAATTATACTGATTCAGCAGCTGAGGAGTCGTCTGCTGCTGATTCTGAGGTAGCTGCTGGGGCTGAGCGCCGGTCCGCTGTCGCGAGAAAGATTCATGGAGAAGGGCTCTGGATGACTGAGGCTGCTGGTGATACGGGATGGTATAGGGACCGGTGCCCAATCCCGATGCGAGCTGCTGCGTCGCGGTGGAATGCAACCATTGGTGATCGTCTAGTGATGACTGAGGGAGCTGCCCAACTGGGTTGGGATCGTAGAAAGAGGGTGGACCTGGGATCCCTCCGGAGTTGGATGAGGACGGTTGACCTGGCAGTTGTTGTTGACCCTCGTCCTGTTGGGAAGCGGTTGTGGACCACTGCGGATTCCGGGACTGGCGCTGGTCCCCTCCGAACATATCTGAGATAACGAGGTGGCAGACGGCGGTCAGAAGTGCAGGTACGATGCTTAAAGGGACGAAAGGACCGTCGCCGGTATTTAAAGAGTTATAGTATGATTAGGAGCTCTATACCAGTGACCATAGGCGCCAACGCACTACACTCCCGCTCAGCCCTACCTGATCGACATTTTGATCATGGCTCACCTCCTCTCCAACATCTTCTATAAGAACATCGCAAGTTCATCCATTATCCGCCCTTTCCGTCACCCCAATCCTAACCACACTCTAGGACTTTGAGGGGCAGCGAGTAGCAGAGAAGGCGACCCACTATCTCCTCGTAATCATATCCGTACGCAACATCTCTCACGCCCAGGTCTCCGCCCAGCTGTCCTTAAACCGGCACCCTAGATCCTCTCGTTCTTGATAGGCCTTGCCCTACAGTCCCTCCAAACCACTTTCGTTTTCTTCGGTGCATCGACCTTCATCCTAACCCTCGTGAGTCGTCATCACCTTGCCACGAATCCCACCCACAAACCCTTGCCAGGTCATCGTTCCCCCTTGGCCGGTATACAACACTCACCCGGTCAAATGGCTCCCGAGAAAAGGTACCAACAAGTCTGAGTGATGGCAGTAATTTGCGTTGTAACCCTCGTTATCCTTGATCAACCCGGTCTCTTCCGCCAATGATATAGGCATCGCCCCCTTGATTCGTTCGCTGTAGGATTTGTCGTGTCGTCGTCCACGTATGATCAATGGAGAGATGCTCTTATTTATCCCTAGGATGAAGCTTTCGTGGAGTAAAACCAATCAGTACGGAAAGAAAAGAACGGCTCGAACTGGACACATGCGATAAAATACAGAGAAGAAAGCGGGATTAGAGAGGATCAAAGAGCAGCCTGGGCGTCGCGAGGTAGATTCGATGCATAACAATAAAAAAAGAAAACGCTTCTTGCACACGATCGTCGAATCGTAAAGGGATAAGAGAACAGTCAAATAAAGGTCGTCACAGCAGCCAAACGAATAGGTCATAACTTGAGCTCTGTCAGGACTCTACGGGCGAGCATGTGGTATTGCCACCCATCACCGCTCGCTCTTCGAAATTGCAGACCATGCAGCGGCAATAATGGAACCTATCGAACCGTCGTCAATCAATTTATCCCTGCAGTGACGCAACCGAACAAGAATCCCCACCTTGATGATATTGATCTCGAAACGTACCGCCAACTTGTTGGCCCCGATTGACTCAAATACGTCCTCATCGATCTCGCCGGTATGGTGCATAGCATGTTGGGGTGGGGGCGAGCCGGCATAGTCCCGCGGAATAGGCGGGAGCGTCTTGGAACCTGAAGGGGGAGAAGATTGAACCGGGGTTGGAACGTCCTCTGGCGCTTGCACCGTGGCCGCCGTGCTTTCCGTCTCTGCTCGGGTATTCGTGTCAGCCGTGGGGGTGTTTTGCGAGCTTACATTGAAAAATGACGAGGATTCGCTGCTCGGGGTTGCGGTGAGGGTAGTCGCACCGGAGGGCCGGCTGGGGAGATCCTTTTCTTTCTCCACCGCCGCCCCTCCCTTCTCCTTCTCCTTTTCACGATCTTTGCCCCTCACTCTGAAGGACAGCTTCGAAGGCCGCTTCGTCACCCTCCGAGAGATCGTGCTCGTCTTTTCTTCCGAACCTGACGAACCTTGTTTTCTATGCCTCGTCTGTTGTTCCACCGGGAACGAGGAGAGATCGATCGATGGCATGTGGATACAGTCGAACCCAGACCGTGTCTCGCGATACCGGATTTGCATCCTGCCCAATACTTGACGAATATCGCTCTTGAGAGCACTTGGATTCTTTGTCGACGTCGTAGCAACGCTGGCCGCAACCGTAAGATCTTTGAACCCTTCCGAGGTATCACTTTTGACTTACCTGAACAGACCCTTCAAGAAAAGGGGCTTGATCTCTTTGTCGTCCTCATCTGACGCAACCTTACCGTTCCTCGCTTTCGCAGCACCGTGTTCCGTCCCACCGTCATTAGTGATATCCTCGTCCACTTCCTCGGTCTTGCCGAACAACTTATCAGCGCCGAATGGACGAACAACGGCGCTAAAGCCGGTGGATGGTCGGCGATGACGGCCAAGCGTTCCACCAGATAACAGGGAACCACCGGTACTGCTCCTCCTCTCGTGCCTTCCTGTCCTTCCGTGTGGGTCAAGAACGGTGTGCGCGCGTCGATGAGCACTAGGCTGACTCTGGCTCTGTGTCAACATCGGAGCAGAGGTGGACCCAGGGCCCTCCTTCTCCTTCTCATTACTAGTTTTCCTATCCTCGCTCATACTTGTCTTCTCCTTCGCACCATCAGCATCCGTCGAAGGTCTCGGAGTAAGACCGCCTAAGATACTCGTTCTCTTGCTGTACGAAGCTGATCTCCTAGTCTCGTCTCCCTTGCTTAACAGGCTTCCGAACTTCCTCGCCAATGTTGCACCTGCGGAGACCGGTGGTGAACTGCTGATGGGAACGGTGAGTGTCTTGTCGTCGACTGGCTTCTCCTCGGTATTATCCGCCTTTTCCCCAAACTCATCCACCGCAGGAGGTAAATCCATCTTCTCAGAAAATCGGGTGATTTCCGGACCCGCAGTCTTGGGAGGTTCTCGGATCAATGGTTGATCACCAGTGTCTGTGATTTGGTTCTCCTCCCGGACGGTAGTCGGGGGTCCGAACATGCCGGTCCATGTACGAGCGACGTTCTGTCGTTGACTGAGGCTGTGACTCCTCTTGTGCGTCGAAGGCTGTGGAGCACGGATAGGCGCCTTGTTCGGAGGTTGAACACCCAGATCACCCATGCCGTCAGACTGTTTGATCGGCAGGCCAGCAGAATCCCTGGATCTGGGCTTTGGATGGAAGGCTTGCGTAGTAGGAGAGGGTGTAGGAGCAGTGGGTTCGTAAGACATGCCAGAGTAATGAGAAGATTCTGGAGCAGGCAGCCGAGGCAGCGCCATGCTGTAATCAGCCTTGGTAGTGGGTGTTGGTTCGGTGGTTGTGGTTTTGACAGGAGGGTTGACCGGTTGCTTGGTGGACCCTGCGGCGTGAGTTGGATCGTCTTCTGTCCTGACACCTGTATTATTGTTGGCGGTGGCGTTTGTCGTGAGCGATAACTGGGAGCTGGCGAAGTGTCCCGGACCATAAACTCGTTCTCTCTCCATCTTCTCCCTAGCCAAAAAGTAGATCGAAATGAGGGGATGGAATCCGTACGTCGGATCTGCGGGTTCCCGGGAGTCGCCGAGGGAGAGGTGCGACTGGGAGTTGGGAGGAGACTGCGACATCGGGGTGGCAGGAGGAGAGGACGCCGGCGAGAATAGTTTTCGGCGGTAGAAATCGAAGCCGGAGAACCGCTTGGATTTCTTGGATGGCGAGGTGGTCAAGTCGGTTTTGGCAGACTCGTATCCCAGAGAGGTGTCGGAAGGAGAGCCCCAGTGTTTGCCGTTTGCGACGCCATTCCGACCATTGCTGATGCCTCGCTTGCGCTCCCAGTACTGGACGGCGCGATGATAAGCGTCAGACTCCAGAACCTCGAGAAGTTTCTTCTCGATGTCTTCCTCCGTTCCAAACTCGAAACCTTTCATCCCACGGATGATATTCCTATCCAACTCATCGGATCGCAGCGGCTCACGGTGAACGAGGTGGGGGTCCGGAGACCCTGTGAAGCCTCGCGTCATCCATGGGTGGTGCATCACTTCGGCTAAGGTTGCTCGGGCAGGGGGATTCGTCACCAACATGCGGGACAGAAGGTGCTTACATTCTACCACAAATGAGGTCAGTACCTGGAGTCGCCTTAAGAGCGCAGAACGTACCAGCGCTCAACCAGACAGGGTATTCCACCAAACCTCGCTTGATCTTGGCGTGCAACGCAGGCATGCTCTGATCATCGAAAGGCACCTTCCCACAAACTAGCACGTAAAGCACGACACCAAAACTCCAAACGTCTACCTCAGGACCAGTGTACACCTTCGCATTGAGCAGTTCAGGAGCAGCAAAATAGAGGGATCCGCAGAAAGTTCCCAGATGGCTCGATGGATCGTATAAGTTGGAAAGACCAAAGTCGATAATCTTGATATTCCCGGTCTGGGAGATGAGGATGTTCTCGATCTTGAGGTCACGATGTACGACGTTGTTCTTGTGACAATATTCGAGCGCGCTCCCGATCTGTCGCGCGAACTTCCTCGCTACGCGTTCTCGTAGGCGGCCGTGGCTGATAATGTAGTCCAGCATTTGCCCGCCGTTGACATATTCGAAAACCATGTAGTAGTGGTGCTGATGGACGATCATCTCCCGCATACCGCAAATGTAGGGGTGGTGTAGAAGCATCGATAGGGCAGCCTCCCGTAGTGTCCGAATCTCCTTAGACGCATCCTTGGCGGCTGCCTTTACGGCGGTCTCGGAACTGGGATTAGGGTTGGGAATTACGCGAGGTAGAATTTTGATAGCGAGCTGAGGCGGTCCATAAGCACTCGATAGACTCCAAAAAATCGAACGAATGGCACACCTTCTCATCGCTGTTGGCACGTTGAGCCAATTTGACCTTCCCCATGCTCCCTGCGCCCAAAGTCTTGCCGAGGGTATAATCGCCTAAAACCCTACTC
>Ga0307514_10001572_pt1 | contig 27030 bp, 35 predicted proteins | sample 16_EM_MG_FD_203088 | JGI IMG/M metagenome (GOLD analysis project Ga0307514, IMG submission 203088) | Populus trichocarpa ectomycorrhiza microbial communities from riparian zone in the Pacific Northwest, United States - 16_EM | ecosystem: Host-associated > Plants > Roots > Unclassified | place... | reverse complement strand
GGGGAATATTCGGTCGAAAATTAGGTGTTCCGATTGGATTTTTACCATTTTTTTACAATCGGAGGGTGTGGGTTAGGGTTATCTCGTCTCAGATGTGTAGCTGCACAGTTTAGCACAGACAACTGCAGGGAGTGGCCCTCCCTGGGCTACTTACTGTACTCTACAGGCATGCTGGTTGTATGGTACATACTCCATCCAGGCTGATGATTTCCATTGCACTTTGATACTGGTGCATGAGGTTTGGACTCTGAGCTCTGAGCTCTGCTGTGCCTTCTTTCTTTTTACCCTGGCTAGGCTTTTGCTTTTTTAGCCTTGGTGCCAGTTGATTTGGGGGTGGTTGATCTTGTGTGTGCCGACGATACAAAAGCCCCCCCTCAGACCCCACTGTCTTCCGCTCTCCCTCCTCCCTTTCTTCCCTTCCGTTTCTCTTATTCACCAAACGACTCCAAGAAGCAACCACCGCATTCACTCAACTCTACAAACTCTTCTTACACACGACACGGATAAAATGCCTGCCACCCCAAAAACTACCAAGGCGACTGCCACCAAGAAGGCCGAGGCCTCCCACCCAACCTACAGAGACAGTACGTGATATTTTTCTCCGAGCCCATAATTTACAGAATGCTAATATACCTTTACAGTGATCGCTGATGCCATCAGTACTGTTAGTACCATTTTACGCAGGTTTTATTAATGGGACTGTCAATTGCTAACGCGTTTTTTTCCCCGTACTTCAGCTCAAGGAAAGGAATGGTTCCAGGTTAGTTCACCTCACACATCGACGCATGTATTCTTGGTGCTTACACAATTAATTATAGCCGTCAAGCACTTAAGAAGTACATCCAATCCAACTTTAAGGACCTCAAGAATTTTGACACCCAGTTCAATGCCGCTCTCCGCCGTGGTGTTGAGAAGGGAGACTTTACCCAACCCAAGGGACCTTCTGGGCCAGTCAAATTGAACAAGAAGAAGGAGGCTGAAAAGAAGCCAAAGGCCGAAAAGAAAGAGGTGGACAAGGAGGCGAAGCCAAAGAAGGCCGCTCCTGCGAAGCCAAAGAAGGCTGTTGATAAGGAGGCAAAGCCAAAGAAGGCACCTGCTAAGAAGGATGTTGCCCCCAAGAAGGTCACAAAGGAGAAGGCTACTACTAAGCCAAAGGCCAATGCTGCTAAGAAGGTCAAGAAAGTCGCTGCTGTAAGCGCTTAGATGATTCCATCATCCATAATTCAATGCTGATATTTTCATAGGCCCCAGCTGTGACCGAGAAGCCCGCTGTCCTCACCAAGACAAAGTCTGGCCGTGTCTCTAAGGGTACTGCTCCCCCTAAGCCTACAAAGAAGGTTGCTGCACCCAAGAAGAAGGCCACCCCAAAGAAGACTGCCTCCGCCCCAGCTGCTGGGGCATAAATAACCAAAGTTAATTCTTTGTTATTTTGGGTTTCCTTACGGTGTTTTCCTATCAACGATCATGTTATCTTGGGATTTTCATAAAGCTTCCCACTTGCGCCTTTCTCTTTGAGGAGTGGGAAGATGGTCACGGAGTCTTTAATCGGGATACGTCTGCCCTTTCAGTTTATTGTCCATCATCTCATGGGTTTTAGGACTTTGTTTCTGTTAGCTTCCGGTGGTTTGTTTTTCGGTTTTACGGCTTTGGTTAGTTTGATTTCTCTCTTGCTGCCTTCCGATATTTTGTTTTGGTCTTTTAGCAAACTGGCGCTGGGTCTTTGTTTAATGTTTTTGTTCTACTTGAGTTTTTACGTTTTTGCTTCGTATAACCTGATACGAAATGGAAATGGACGGAGCGGGTTTCAGACTCTGAAAAAATGTCAGTGAGTTATCCTGTTACAACAGGCTTTTTTTCGAGAGAGACAGCTTGGGCGGCTTTGGATGGATTTGGTTATAGGAATAGGGTAGACTTGGGGAAAATAGGATTCTGGTTTTTGAAAGCAAGAAAATTCATTCGTGGTTGTATTCAGTACAAATGTCGCAGCTTTCGTGCGACTAAACCAAAACAACAACAATGCGGCGATGAGATGACGTTTAGTTACTCGGTATGTACGTCAGGTGATCTTTTCACTAACGGGATATACCGTATGTAGTTGGCATGCGACCACTACGGTAGGTAGTCACAACTACTAGTACGGAAACATCACCCCTTGTGCATAAGTAAGTAAGACGAGTATGGTACAACCTATGTATAGTCTAAATAAACTCTAACGGCACTCTAACCAACAAGTCTCGAGAACTTCTAACCAATTTTGGAAGGTGTTTTGTATCTATTAGTCTCGTGCCCCAAAGCCTGTTCATATTCCTATTTAGGAAATTCTACATAGTGAAGTATGCATGCATAAGAACTTGGCATATGCACCGCAGCAACGACAGTACATGTTCCTCCTTTTAGGAAGCTGAGATCACGATACCAGTTAGTCTGGCTGCACAACCCCTCGTAGGTAGGGAGATATCAGGCAGGTGCAAAAGATTCTCCGTATTGACAGTTTAATTAGTCTCCGAGATTACTCTTCCCCCTCTACTTCCTATGTGAATTGTAAGATCATCCCAACCCTGGAGGCCTTAAACATACTCGGTAAGTACCTAATCTGGTAGTGGAATTGAAAACCATCAGCCCAAAAAAACAAAAAAATTTCCGGCATATTCCTTCATACATACATTGGCTGCACATCCCATCCGACGCGTCCTACCGTATGCTTCCCCTGCGTCAACGTCCCTATAGAGTAGGTAGATAGGTAGAGTATCCGTACCGTACCGTAGGTACCTATGTACCTACCTATTACTTACTGTACTGCTGGTACTCCACAAGGCAGTGCCTGCTAAGTAGGTACTTGGGTCCCCTAACCCTGGCAAATCTATTTCATTAGGTACCGGTAGCTATAGCTAGGTAATTACTCTTTTATTAGTATCTACTCTGTCAACCTCGGTTTCTCCGAAGCACATGACACAGATCTCGCTTGATATGTATAAAGTCTTGGTGAAATTGCTACCTGAAGCGATTTTTGGCATGGTGATATGATCAGTTGATAGAATATACTAGTACAGTATATACAATCTAGCGCCATTTTTGGGGCGGTTTTTTTTTTTTTTTTGAAATGACTCAGTATACGATAGGCTGTGAACTTTGAGTTTATACTTTGGGGATATTAATTTTACATCGATACAACAGATTTTAATTGGCTGATATACTTAGTCCTCTATTTCTATCCTTGTTCCTATATAGGTTGGTTATTGATGCCTTTCTAGGTTGGTAAGAGGGATGGATGGATACCTACCTACCTATCAAGAGGCGGCGGACTTTGATCCTCCGGAAGCTTACTCCTAGTATATATCTCCTTATTAACGAAAATACTCGCTCGAGGTTTTTTCATGAATGTTTGGTGGGTAGATGGTCTATATGATTTGCGTCGAGTTTGTTTTGGGACAAATATAAGATAGAGGGACAGTACTACTTGATAAGTATATTATCTCGTCGAGATGATCACACCACAAAGACCCAAATTTCGTATTAGACGAGTGAAGAAAGTAGGTGTAGTAGTAGTATTACAAACAGTTCAAGCAAATCTATAAATATATGTACGTGAGATTTAGGCTCCCAAAACACCCAGGGGACAAAGCAGAAACAACCCCAGTTCGTTCTATCAACCGCGAGCAAACAGCCCCACACTCACGCCCACGCCGCCCACAGCGAAATACACCTTGGCTCATTTTACTGCATCACCTCCCCCTCCGGGTCTTCGTATATCTTCACCCTCTCACTAATTTTCCTAATATTACTCTTCACAAACTCCTTAATTCCCTCCCCCTTCCCTGCCGCCACTCTCAAAATCAACTCATTCAGCCTCTGTCGTCCTAAAATATCCACATGATCCCCTGTATTCGGCCCTCCTCTAATATCAAATGTAGTCGGTTCATGCGGCATTTCGTAGATCTTGATGGAAATATTGGAGGGGTTGTAGCGTCGGATTTTCCAGCCCTTAGCACACATATAGCCTGTACTGAGAAGGGAGACAGTGCCATCTCCTTCCCCAACGACGACGCCACGGTCGACAGCAGTAGAGGCGTGGTTGATTGTGGTGTCGATGGTGATGTTGAGGCGGGAGAGCGGGTCGCGGGATTCGCGGTAGTAGTAGCTGTACAGGCGTTAGAATGATAGGGGCTTAGAAGGGGTTTGAATGCACCTTCGCTCCGTCGGCTTTCCAATCCCATAAAAGCAATAAATTTTCATATTTGGTGCATATGGTAATCTAACCTCCAACGGATTGATCCACTTGCCCGGAATCTTCTCGTTCTCCTCAACCTCACTCCTGGTCGTAGCCACTCCATGGGAATAACTCCCCGTCACCACATTCTTGTACCAATCCTCTGAATACTTCAACAAATAATCAATACTCTCCGACACCGTCAAATTCTTACTCGAATGCTCCGTTCCATTAGCCACCTCTGTGAACTTGATGAACGACCCAAAACTTGTTTGCTGTCCAGGGTCATCGTCAGGAGCCCACGTTTGGTTTCCCCAGACAGCTTCGCCGCCTTTGGGGAGCATACTAGATATACCCGGCATAGCGCGGAGTATCTCAGCACGTTCTTCGCGAGAAAAGAATTTCTCGAGGCCGTAAACAGCAAAGGAGTTAAGTTGAGCAGTGTCTTTCATTTCGCCAGAAAGAACTGCAGGGACGCCTTTGGCGGCGCCGAGCATGCATCCACTGACCTGTATATTGTTAGATTTGGCAAGAATGGGATTCTTTGCTTAGAGTCGGGGCTCACGTTGATGAGTGCCTCGATATGGGTGTCTACCCAGGCACTCCCACCTCCACCGTAGCCTTCTGCTTCTACCCACTTCATGAAGAAGAACGCAACTTGAGATCCCATTGAATGGGAAACTAGAACGACCTTCTTCCCAGATATTTTGTGAGCTGTTTCTATGTACGCCTTGAGGCGAGTGAAGTATTGATCTACTATACTTTCAGCAATATGGAATCAACCATAGGATATTATGCAATCTAACCTCGTATCTCAAGATTTGGGTATGATAACCGCCAGTCATATGCAGCCGTGTAGGAGTTTGTAGGGTCATAGCCTATCGTTGCTAAGTTTTCTATTATCTAAAATAAGGTGAGCTTGAAATGACCAAGAATTGATTTGGGTCCCATATTACCCTGTAGGGCAGAAATTTGTTAGACCAGAAATTTCTCTCTGAATAGTCATGGAAAGATTCTTACTTATTCCATATCCAGTAGCCTTCGTCCCATTCATATTTTAGTATGCTGTTGTATAATCATACTTCCAAGGTTATGCTACCTACCCGTGATGAAGAAGTCTGTGGCATCAAAGCTGGGCACAAAAGTCAGGCCTCAGGGATTGCAAGTAGGGTAGGAGGTGGATACCGTAACATACCCTTGGGCGGCACGTAATTTCACTGGCTAAAATCAGCCATGTGATGCTCTAGAGCACCTAGAAGCGGCAGCCTTACCTCCAGGTGGATCTAACCCCGTCTCCTTATCTAGCATGATATGTTGCTTCCATAAAGCATTATCTACCACCAATGCTCGAAGCATATGCCAACTCCCCCATAGTCTCTTTCTAAACCATTTTCTTGAACTCGGATCAGTTCCCCAGCTCTCCAACCTGTAGATCACGCGTCGTCAGACCAAGACCAACAGCCTTCCTCCAGCGAACCATACTCTACCCTGTTGATATAACCCCAGGAATCTGAACCTCCATTTCGCAATCAGCACTTCTCGATCTCCCTCAAACACCAAGGAACCAAAACATTCGCCTACCATAATGACCGGATGCTCCGCCTTCAGTCCTTCATTCTTTAGTTGTAATCCCACAGAAAATGCATCATAAGGAACCTTGTCCTTTTCCCGTTGCTGCCCTCCGTACGTTGAGTTGAAGCCAAGATAGAACGAAGCGTACTCCGCGTATAGACCTACCGAAATATCCGTGGCCTCCTTGAGAATTCCTGCTGGAATAACATCTGCTAGTATGTCTAGCCTGATATCGGCAAGAACATCGAGGTTGACAATGTCCCTGTTGACTCCAACAAAGGCGGCCAGGAACATCCCAGCTATACCGCCAATTGTGAACATGGAGAAGCCGCGACGCTTGGATAATCTGGGCTTGGGCTTTTGGATGTCATTTCTTGAGCCGGATATAGAGAGTGGAGCTTCGGGTTTGCTGGTGCTGGAGATATTCGATGTTGTTTCGAGGGATTCACTACTCTCCGGTGGTGCCAATGATGTTGTTTCTGCCGGTGTAGTCTTCCTCCGTCGAGCGAACATGGTGGTCCTTGGGCACTTGTCACGGATGCGAATCTAGATAAGGATTAAATATATATACTTCTAGGTAGCAGTTGAGGACCCGTAGCCTGGTTGGGCGTCTTACTCATGCCAAGACCACTCCGTACAGTACAATGAATTGTCGGACGCTGCACGCACGTTGCAGATAATTGATTTTTCGTATAGAGTAGGGGCGGGATACAGACATCAAGATTCTGGTGTGCAGCTTGCATGCAGCGTGCTGTTATCCATGTGATAGGTACCCGAGTACAAGTAAGTAATGCGATCGTATGCAAAAGTACAAAAAAAAACAAAAAACATTCCCATGTAGCAACCAGGTATGTACTACCTATGGCATGGCATATCATACCCATTACATTCGTTCTTCCGTGTATCGTAGAAACTGCTCATACATACTGTCTAATATACAGGATATTATACTAAAGCAACGATTTCTGTTCCAAATATGACGTATCCAGAGGAAGTAGTGGATCCATCACACTCAGAATCCGAGGTATCTGAGGTATCGGTCCCAGTGTTAAAGTCCTCCATGACTTGTGAGTCAACTCAATAGTTATCTAGGCCTCGGATATTGATGTCTTGGTCTTCAGATCCATCAATAGCAACTGTTATTCCACATTTGCGAAAGGAGCGTTGGATATTATGTCGTAGCTCGTGATGAATTGACTCCCATGCTTGTCCAACCCACTGTGTCACCAAAATGCGGCGTTCTGATGCTGACCATTCCAAAATATGGTCAACATATCAGAATAAGCACACCTCATGTTTCTGAACCAAGCTACGAAGTGTGGGGTAAATTTTCTGGCTGGGGTGAAAGGAAATGCTAGCATGGTGTTAGTTGCACTGCTTAAGTAATTGCTATAGGTACTCCGTATGCCCTAAGATATCCCAAAACCTGAATCTCCACCATTCACTAATCCAACAAACAGCAAATGGTAATCTCTCATTGAAGTAAATAAACTATGGGAAGTGCTAAATTATCATCCCTAGTACAAGAACGCACAGAAAGAGGCCAAGAGGGCGGAGGAGTTTGTGAAGGAAAGTGACTATGGTGAGCTTGAGCTTCAGTCTATAGCTTGCTTCTCCATAACATACTAAGCATATACTGAATAGGGTCCATCTTCTCGGTTTCCGGGTAAGAATCTGACGGAGTTTCTCGCAGTAGGAATCTGCTAACGAGAGTTCAGACCCGTTGTTGTCGCGGAGAACATGATTGGGTGTGCCATGTACGAATTGGTACGGTGTGCCCTACTTAGGCTTCCTTGAAGCACCCATTGACGAGCTTCTTATTGCAGGTCCGTGTGGGGCACGATTCTCTAGTCGGGGAGGTCATCCGAATTGAAGCAGACAAGGCCACCATCCAGGTTTATGAAGAAACAGGTTGAAACTCTCACACGGGATCCACAAGCTCGAGCGACTCTGATTGGATTGGATATAGCTGGTGTGACAGTTGGAGACCCAGTGCTCCGAACGGGTAAACCTCTCTCGGTCGAGCTTGGACCTGGGTTGATGGAGACAATCTATGATGGAATCCAACGCCCTCTGAAGACAATTCAGGAGATATCACAAAGTATCTATATACCGCGAGGAATCACCACACCTGCTCTAGACGTCAAGCGCTCATGGGACTTTACTCCCGCCGATCTCAAAGTTGGGGATCATATCACTGGGGGTGATATCTATGGAAGTGTCTTTGAGAACTCTTTGCTGAACGACCACAAGGTTCTACTACCTCCCAGAGCAAGGGGCACAATTACATATATTGCAGAGAAGGGGAGTTATACATTGGAGGACACCGTTCTTGGAGTTGAGTTCGAAGGCAAGGAGCAATCATTCACGATGATGCACACATGGCCAGTTCGTGTACCACGCCCAGTGGCGGAGAAGCTTTCCGCCGATCATCCATTCTTGACTGGGCAGAGAGTCTTGGATGCTCTATTTCCTTGTGTCCAGGGTGGTACTACCGCAATTCCAGGTGCTTTCGGTTGTGGTAAAACTGTTATTTCCCAGGCTGTGTCAAAATTCTCAAACTCAGACTGCATTATCTATGTTGGTTGTGGTGAGCGCGGTAATGAAATGGCGGAAGTGCTGCAGGATTTCCCTGAGGTGAGCTCTTTGCTGTTGATGGTTCGGATATATTACTGATTTCTCTAAAGCTCTCTATTGAGATCCATGGCCGAAGGGAGCCTATCATGAAGCGTACAACCCTTGTTGCTAATACCTCAAATATGCCTGTCGCTGCCAGAGAAGCTTCAATCTATACTGGAATCACCTTGGCGGAGTACTTCCGGGATCAAGGAAAGGACGTTGCTATGATGGCCGACTCCTCCTCTCGATGGGCAGAAGCTCTTCGTGAAATCTCTGGGCGTCTTGGAGAAATGCCTGCGGACCAAGGTTTCCCTGCTTACTTGGGCGCAAAATTGGCCAGTTTCTATGAGCGTGCGGGTAAAGTAAAGGCACTTGGAAGCCCGAATAGAGAAGGAAGTGTAAGCATTGTTGGGGCCGTCAGTCCCCCAGGTGGAGATTTCTCAGACCCTGTTACTTCTGCAACGCTTGGAATCGTGCAGGTCTTCTGGGGTATTACCATCAGTTGCACTGCGTCTACCTATGGCTAAGTTTGTTATAGGTTTGGATAAGAAGCTTGCTCAGCGAAAGCATTTCCCTTCAGTGAACACAAGTCTTTCCTACAGCAAGTGCACGGGGATATTGGACAAGTAAGTCATTAGATGTGTTGAGTTGCGGTCCGGTCTGACTAATCGTCCGTAGATTTTATGACAAGAACTATCCTGAATTCCCCAGGCTTCGTGACAGGATCAAGAAATTGTAAGTCACTCTTTCATGTATTTACCAATCATATATTCAGATCCTAGCTAGGCTTGCAGACAGTGAAAACTTGGACCAAGTCGTGCAGCTTGTAAGTCAATAGTTTTCCTCTATTGCCAGCGTTCCCTGAGCTAAATCAGAGACTAGGTCGGTAAATCGGCATTGTCAGACCCAGACAAGATCACATTGGATGTTGCTACCCTGATAAAGTATGAATTCTGGGTTTACCTCTATGCGGCAGCCACTAACCTTCACAGAGAGGACTTCCTTCAACAGAATGGCTACAGCAAGCATGACCAATACTGCCCGTATGTATTCCTATTTACTATACGATTAGAGCTAAGATTTTCCAAACAGTGTCTGGAAGACCCTCTGGATGATGAAAGCCATGATGGGTTACCACGACGAGTCTCAAAAGGCCGTTGCTCAAGGCATATCATGGAACAAGATTAGGGAAACTACGAGCGAGATTGCTTATCAATTAAGGTCTATGAAGTTTGAGGTTCGTACGGCCCTGAAAACAGAGCATCTGGTCCGATGCTGACATACTTTTGCATCTATAGATACCAGATGAGGGCGAGAAAGCCATCACCGCGAAGTACGAGAAGCTAGTGCAGAATATGATGGAGAAGTTCGCGGGCATCATGGATGATTAGGCCCTTGTAGGGGCTTTTCGTACTCGAGTACATATGGGGCAGGTTGATGCATTAGTTCAAATCGAGGAATATATCTCTGGTCGTGTTGCTTGGCGCCTGTCATAGAGTCTTGATATATTGAAATAGGCTATATATGTAATATTCAGCCGTATGTCCAATGGAGAAACATTCAATAGTACTCAAATGAGGCCAGCGATATAGTAGTGGTGAATTTGAAGAGGTTTGTATGCAGTATGAGGTGCGAATATAAGAGTGGATGAGATCTGGCACAGTGAATATGTAGCTATTACATGAAGAATGGGATATGCTGAAAGAAAAGGAGATTGCTGCAATTGTAATCAGGATAGTATCCCCAACTAATTAGCCTTAAGGAAGTTTGATGTGGTTTTTCACATACTCTTTTGTAGACTGGATATCTAGTTACAGCTCACACTGTTTTGTTCGTCTCACAATCCATATATCCATTCATATATCCATTGGAGGCCATGGCCACGGAGAAGAAGACTGTAGTAGTCACTGGAGCTACAGGGCAACTTGGACGACAGGTTGTCAAAGCATTTGAGAAGGGGGGCTGGGAGGTTTTTGGGATTGGTATGCGAGTTGAAGAGGCTTGGGGGACATTAATTGGCAGCTGACAATGGATAGGATTCTCGCGCGCAAAGCCCCCGGCGATCATGAGGGTAGATTTTCAAAATAAGGAGGAGGTATTGGAGTTATTGGATGTGGTAAAGTGAGTTTATCCTCGGGGATAGATATATACTCCTTGATTTATGTAATAAGATGCGAATGTATGCTAACCACTCCATCCGCCAGGCCCAAAGTTCTCATCCACTGCGCCGCTGAGCGCTTCCCCGACAAATGTGAGTCCGACCCAGAAGGTGTCAAAAAGCTCAACATCGAAGCCTCACGAATGCTTGCTGAAGAGACCAAATCCCGGGGAATCTTCCTAATCTACATATCTACTGATTACGTATTCGACGGAGCCCCTGGCGCTGCTCCATACGAAGCAGATAGCAAGCCAAATCCACCAAATTTCTACGGAGAGACTAAGCTCGCAGGGGAGAAGGCTGTGTTGGAAGCGAGTCCCGATGGAGGAGCGGTTGTGATGAGGGTGCCGGTGTTGTATGGGGAGGTGGAGCAGAATAAGGAGAGTGCGGTTAATGTGCTGCTGGATGCGGTGTATAAGGCAGGGAGCCAGAGGGTGGAGATGGATCATTGGTCAATTAGGTATCCGACGTAAGTTGTGCTGCGTCGGTTGAGGCCTGGGTAGGGATGAAGGTGAGCGGTACTGATGCTGGTTGGAGTTTAGGAATACGACAGATGTCGCCCGTGTGTTGAAGGACGTTACCGTCAGGTACACTACCTCCGAGGATCCCTCTGCTCTTCCCAAGATCTTGCAGTTCTCCTCAAAGGACCGCATGACAAAGTATGAGATTTGTCAGATGTTGGCAGAAATTGCAGGCTTGCCATTGGAGAATATGGTTCCCAATGATACCAATGATCCGAACTCTACTGGTTAGTATTCATGCACCTTCCCTAATAATGCTAGATGCTGATTAGAAGTTTGATTGATAGTGGTGAGGCCGTATGATTGCCACCTCTCTACCAAGGCGTTGGAGGATCTAGCAATCTCGGTTCAGACTGTGTCATTCAGGGATTGGTGGTATGTGTTCCTTTCTCATCCTCAGCGCTGTAATGTGGTCAACATACTCACACCTAGATAGGCAACGAAGCATGAGAGCCTATAAGCACTAAGCCTATGTATTCACCGTGGAAGCTGTGATGGATTGATTAGCAGAAAACTCAAGTTACCATAGAAACCCCGATATCCGTTTTGTTGCGGCAAAGCACAATGTCAAACCTGCCACGCGATGCCGAAAGCCACCAGGCAAGTGTTTATACTGGAACACTCAAACAAGACTGCAATTGTGTTCTGACCCAATACGACCCATTCATGAGTGGGATGCTATAATAGATTGTTGGGCCGGCCCACCCCAGCCCACCCATCAATCTGACGGCCACAATAATATTTAATATAATTATTTTATATACGAAATTATAGGGAAATACGACACTTTGGAAATATGGAGAAATCAAAAAAAATATGGGATATAAATACATAACATACTAGAAAATCTGTTCTCGTGCCCAGTTAAATGCACCCACATAAAAATAAAACGGTCTGGGCACGAGAACATAGAAAATCTAGGGAAAAATACAATGTAGAAATAAATGAAGATACGAGAGAATCTAGTCCTCCAGAGATCCTATATCAAAATTTCCTCCTGTATATGGTTCCAGGCTCTCTATTCCTGCTGTCTTGGCTCCTGACCCGGACCGTGTGTTGAATACTCGAGTGCTGCGGAAGAGGGCTTGGTTTGGTATTTTTTTATTTATCTGTATAGTATATTTTTCTATCTCTGGAGGACTAGACTTTCTCGTATTTTCATTTATTTTACATTATATTTTCTACTTCTGGAGGACTAGATTTTCTAGTATTTTATGTATTTATATCTTATATTTTTAGCCAGCACATTATGTCACCTGATACGATGTACACACTTACCCTGAAGTTCCAATGTCACTCGCAAACTCACAGTAGCCCTACGTAAAGTTAAGGTAGGGCACCAGTTATAATAATGGCTTCAATTGAGCCATGGCCACTATAGTATTGAAAGCGTTTCATGAGGTTGAGGCAATCTCGTTCCCTGCACAAGCTGAAAGGCAAAGTACGGGTATATAGGTGGATATTAATTGGTATGTAAAAATCGCACTACCTCATCATGCAGCAGTACTCTCAGCCTTTGTTGCCTTCGCTGCCCTCTTTTTATTCTTCTTCCTGCGGTTCTTTTTTTTCAGGGCCGTCATCCCAGCTTTGCACACCTCCGCATATCGGATGTAAAACGCATCGATCGCATCAGGCTCTACAACGGTAGAGAACTTAATCTTCTTCAGATCCCTGTTCTCTTTGCTGGCGCCATTCGTTGCCCGTATCAGCACTGGGCCTGGTGTCTCTGCAAGTGCAAGGTCTGCTAAGGTGTCCTCCTGAGGCTTTTTGTCGGATTTTTCGGAACTTTGGTCATGGGGTGTTACTGCTTCGCAAAGAGCAGTCAGAACGACCCGGCAAAGCTGGGCTGGTAGGATACTTGCATCGCTTTTGTGTCAGGAACACCGACCCAAACTCCTGCTTTGTGGTGATGGCAAAGAGCTGCCCGAGTTTTTGAAAAAACTACAAATTGGCGTCAGCAGTTGTAGAGAAGCTGGTTTGGACTACAAGTACCTCCTCATTGCTCAGAAGTTGCTGGTGCATCTTGACGATGGTAGTGGACGTTAGACTGTGGACGGGAATGGTGATGCGTGTAGGTTATACCGCATCTGAAATCTTGGCAACCTCCAAATCCCCTACAAACTTCACTGCAAGGTCTATCCTCAGTGGAGCACGAACCTGCTTAGGTATGCCCTCCTCCTAACCATGGCACGTCCTCGCCAGCTGCTGGACCAACTTCAGTCAAGTAAGCGCTGCGCTCCCCGTGAACTTACTAAAACTAATAGTCCAAGGTCCTAAACCAGGCAAACCGAAGGGCCGAAAGATTCCAGACAGGAAGGAGCGGCGGAAAACCGAGCGATTGGAGAGGAGGCAGTCAAAGAGGCCAAAAGCAACCTATAGCGATGGCTTCAGCCAAGGTGAACCAAAACCACAACTGCCATGGAGCGATGATGATGAACTCACTAATGGCGACTCCGGGAGTCTGGAGCCCTCGAAACCGCAAAGCGCGAAGCAAGTCGAACAGCAACAGCAGAAGAGCTCTCTGGTACCTAGCAGTCAGCCAAAGTCAATTCTGAAGAAGCCCAAATTGGAAACGGTAGAAGCAGACAAGAAGTTTATACGAAAGGCTATTAAGGATAAGCTTGCACAGGATGATGCAGAAATTGCGGCGTTGGAGAGAAAACTGAAGATCAAGGACAGGAAGCTGCCAAAGGCCTTCATTGACGATGGACTGGACTTTTTACTGGAGGGGTTGGGCTCGGGAGATGAATCAAGGGGGGTAAAGCGGAAGAGATTTCAGCTGCCGGAGCCTGAATCTGAGGGAGGGACAGATAGTGATGGAATGGGTTCAGATTATAGTGACTCTGAGGAGGAATTTAACGGATTTGGCGACGATGGTGGGGGAAGATAGTAGTCTCCATCTCCACAGAACTCTTTGCATATGGCCCTGCGCCCCGTGGCAGTGATCCCTGCCGCGTTGATTACAGGTACGGATTGTCCTCGTCTGGTTGCATGACCCACTGACGAAGGAGGGGTTGTCCTGACTTCAGCTGGAAGATATCTGGTATGTAGTCTGGTTGCTCACTGAGAGCTATCTAATCGATATCAGGGGCAACGAGTTGGGATTCGTCTGCCAGCTGATGGTTACCTTGTGTTTGTGTACAACGGTACTTTATCTGAGGCATGAACTTACCTGCCTGCATCCGTTCTTCCACCACCACCACTGTTTCTTGGTAACTGGTATACCTGACCTTACGTATTGCTGTCACGTTCTCTAATACAGTGGGTTTTGCTTCCGCTAGGCATTCGTGCCAGATATACCCTTCTTCATCCATCTTTTGGGAAGCTTCTTCACTATTGCAGGTCTACAGGAAGATACAACAAGAGGCACATCAATAGTCATAGTGTCAAGCACAGCTTGGGCTCATCTCGAGGTGTTATCTTGTTGATTTCTGGTCAGCTGGTCGGCTGGCCTACCTAGGGAATATACAGTGGGTCGTTGGAGTGGTAACACCAATTTCCCTTATATGCACCTTCCTTGCATTTATGCAAAGTTTCAAACGGTTCAGTTCTCCAGAAATAGTCATTTGTTCATCAAATCATCAACATCAATCCATTGTTAGTCAAACCTAAACGATATCCATCACATTCCAACGGACAACCAGGAATCCATAAAGGTGGATATCAGGTTGGAAAGTACACTGAGTCTGCAATGAGCGAGCCGTTGTACGAAAGGACCAGCTACACCACCTACGAGCACGCTTCTTCCCCTGGTCCCGGGAGAGGTAAAGGGGGCAAGTTTGGTGGCTTTACGAACCCCAATATGAACAGCAATAATATCCATTCCGGGTTAATGGTCTCTTAATGTAAAGCTATATGTAATACCTTTCAGAAGTGAAGTCAAGGTCCATGCCAACGAAGGCGACTTCTGGAAGGTATTACGTATTTAAGAGACCATGTCGTCTTACTTGAACTAGTGCAAATGTGGTTGATATGGCCATGGAAGGGAACTACTCCCAAACATTTTTTATCCATAGGATTCCACTTGTACATTTCCAGCTCTAGCTCTGCTTGCTGAGCATCTATTGATGGTTCAAACTGCTGGACCAGCAGGTCGTATAATGATACTTCGACTAAGTCACTGGGAATGGAGTTGGCATTGGGCCTTCTTCCAACAGTTTGGCCACCGCCGCCGCCGCGCAGTGTTCTCATTAGGCCAGGCCAGGCAGCCTTCTCAACGGGCGGCGGAAAACGAGAGAGTGTGGAGTTGTATTGGACATGTTATTAATCTTGTAGTTAAAGCATTTCTATATGGGTATGAGTTTGTTGAAGAGACAGGAGTAGAGATCGAGGAAGATGCTTTATTAGAAGCATCTTTAAGTACATGGAGAAACGAGGGCCATATGGAAAGGTTCGAAATGTAATCACCTACATTTGCATTGTCTTGGTGGACATCATGGAACAAGCCTTCCAAGTCCATATTTCCGGCTGAGAAAAGGGATATTAGTAACTTGTAAACAATTATTGAGGATTCAGATAATACGTACTATTTAGCCCACTGAAGATACTGAAGAATAAAATCCATAAATCCTCGGGAAATGCATGCCCTTATACGGTAAGCTGGTCGTTTTGTTTTTTGTTCCGATTCCACTGTCGATTGGTGGTCCGCAAGCGCCGTGGCCCAGGCTATTCAGGGCCAGGCCGTAACCCCGCCTGGCCTGGCCTCAGTATTTTCAACAGGCCAGGGTCAGTGCTGGTCTGAAACAGCCTGGTCCGGCACATCCGAGGATTTGGTGGCCTGGGGGTGGCCTGCAGGCTATGCAGGCCATGCAGGCGGTCCAGGCCATACTGGCAGGGTTAGGTAGGTAATACTACAACAGGCAATATCTCTATACGGTATGTCTCTAGAAAGTAGCAATTGATTCCCTTTGGCATAACCCCTGATTCTGTTGCGCCTTATTTTCAGTATCCAGCTCACACAATACCTCTTTACTCCCTGCTCCTCCACACTCCTTTCTCAAAACTTTCTCAATTTCCCATCATTTTCGCACAAGGCATTGAGTGCCGCGCTGCTTAACTCGTTCCTCCTCATTGTGACCACAAGCAAGTCCTGGGCATCTACCCACGGTGTGAGAACAGACTGTAGTTGTTCGAGCTGGAAATACTCCCGACAATTTAAGCCCTTCATGTAGTCCCAGTCCACTTTCGTCAACACCACTGGGTCGATAGGCCAAAACTTTGCAAAGCCATGCCGTTCCACAAGGAAAATGCTTGATCATACACTCCAAGTCGTCTCGTTATGTCTTTCTTTAATTTCATCCTGTCAAAGAAGCCTAACTCCTTGTTGATGAGCTGCCGGAGCCGCACGCTGAGGTGGACGTTGGAGCCTGCATTCCCTTCTGGGATTGGCAAGGACAGATAACGTCTTACAAGGCTTCCACGGCCTGAATAGTCTGAATAGCCTGGGGCTGGCCCAGGCCGGTCCAGGCCGCCTGAAGACTGGCCTGGCCTGTTGAAGACACTGGATCATGTCTTTGGCTACGGTAGGCACGACTGGGAGAGGTATGACTGGGAAAGTGGGGGAGATGCCATTGCAGTGTTAGAATCGGGTGGGCCAGGCCGGCCAGGCGTGAGTCTTCCAGGCCTATGCCGGGGCCGGCGGTTTCAGACCCGCCTGCATACAGGCCGGTTCAGTCCGGCCATGCCGCCTGATAGGCAGCCCCGCCGGATGCCTAGACTGTGCCATTGAAGGGCTTGGAGGGGGGGCTGGCTTAGCTTTTGCTCGCGTACGTGCAGATTGGGACTGCGTTGGGGCAGCGGCCCTTATCTGACCTGACTCGAGGGACGAAAGGAACTCCTCGATGGCTGAGAACTGACCGTCTTCATTGTAAGAGTCTGCGTTCTCTGAGCGAAGGCACTGGACAGCACGCTTGAGCGGGGCTGCTAAAAGAGCCCAATCAGATGGAAACCCGATATCGAGGGTAGGAGGTATCGCCATGTTCTAGATAGGACGAATGCGATTAATGATTCTTTAAAAAAAAAAAAATAAAGGGTAGGAGGTAAGAGCTGAGAGTTTGGAGGCAGGGAATAGAGGCAAACATCAAGACCTTCCTGTGAGAAGAAGGTCTTGTGCTGCGTTTGGCCAAGGAGAGCAGCCACAGTGAGAGCTGCTCAATAGAACAGGATGCTGGATCCAGATTGAACATAGAACTGAAGAACAGAGGGGATACGGCGCTTACGTACTGGTCGAGACAAAATAGGGCTGATCAAATCCTGGTGCCACTGTGAGTTCAATTCTACAAGGTGTAGCTAAGCTGACATAATGCTAGAAACGCTCAGTGGGGTAAGGTCCCACACATAGTATGTATAAGGTACTATCAGGTTGTGGCACATTATAGTACGATCCGGGTATGGATCATGGATCGGGTCGGCCGATAGAGCGCTGCATATCCAAGTCACTGGTCATCAAAAGTATATCCTAATATCGGTGCCGATTCTCGATTGCTTAGGGAAGAGAATCAGATATAAACAGTTACATGGTGTACCTTACCCTGTGCTCGTGCCCAGACCAATTTTCTGAGCATGAGAACACCTTACCCACCCTATGCCCGTGTCCCACTCTGGTTTTGGCTAGTATCTGGATTTTATCAGATTCTTCATCGTAGGTGATCGGGGATTGAGGGTCATCGGGGATTGAGGGTCATCGGGGATTGAGAGTCATCGGGGATTGAGAGTCATCGGGGATTGAGAGTCATCGGGGATTGAGGGTCATCGGGGATTGAGGGTCGAGGATTAATGGGTGGTGTACCAGGCTAAGCCTGACTGCTCAAATGAAGAAAAGCACAGGTTGGAAACTGGAGAGTTGTAAGCGATTCAGTTACGGTTTTTGAATAGTATGTATATCTCGTCGGAGCTTCTGTAGCTGGTTGGCCGCGTCGAGTCCTGGTAGTGGTGTTAGTGGTGGGATCTCTGGGACTTGCTTTGCTCCTGTAGGAATGATGGGAAATATACAGTGTATATATGTAACCATTTGGTAAAGCACGCGAGCAGTCGTACGGGTCAATGAGGGGGATCGTTGGGGTGATGGCTGTGGAACAAGATGATTGATGCAAACAGGGGTTGCTTTCTCAAGATAATATCCTTGTTAGCAGCATTGGGTAATTATGAGTCTCGTTGCGAGGCCTCCAACATGGTTATATGTTTCTAGCCCAAAACCAACATATTGCAATAAAGTTCAAGGAGCTGGCAGATGAAGGTATTTCCTACCCTATATTTCAGGTAGCATTGTACTCTATTCTCTCCTCATATTAGGGTGTATGCTATAACTAGAGGGTCGTAAGGAGGTTGCCAGCTCATTTTTGGATGTGTAGCCCAATCCTCTGCCTTGTGGTTCTGGAAGATAGAATCTGCATCCACGGCCGGCTTGGGGCCTACTCAGCAAGGTAGGTTCGACTGTATAATCTAATAACTCGATAGATGTCAGGTTGGTAGAGGTGGTGGGTAAGGGAAAAGAGATACAGTAGTTACCCTCAACTCCTGCCAAGCCTTACGTCACTGCAGAGTATTACTTATATACATATATATCGGTATAGTATGTACTTATTACTCTAACATTGCCAAACAACTCTGCACAATGGCCACCCAGCAAAAGACACCAGATATCACGCTGTACACAGCCCAGACGCCGAATGGGATCAAGATTTCTATGGCATTGGAGGAGCTAGGCCTCGTAAGGATACTTCTAATCATCCACAGTAACATGAACTAAGCCTAATGCAGCCCTACAAAACCGTCGCCATCGACATCACAAAGGATACTCAAAAAGAGCCATGGTTCCTCTCCATCAACCCCAACGGACGCATCCCTGCTATCACAGACACCTTCACCGACGGTGCCCCCATCCACCTTTTCGAATCCGGCTCCATCCTGCAATACCTCATCGACCAGTATGACCCCACGCACAAACTCTCCTACCCGCGGGGCACCCGCGAGTTCTATGAAATGAACTCGTGGGTCTTTTTCCAAAACGCTGGTGTGGGGCCTATGCAGGGGCAAGCACACCACTTCTTCCGGTACGCACCCGAGAAAATCCCCTACGGCATCAACAGATACCAGAACGAGACACGCCGGTTGTACGGCGTATTAGACCGTCATCTGGCGAAATCCCAGAGTGGGTTTCTGGTGGGCGACCATATTAGCATCGCGGATATCACGACGGTGGGGTGGGTCTGGAGCGCAGGGTGGGCCGGGGTGGATATTGAGGAGTTCCCAAATTTGAAGAAGTGGGAGGAGATGCTTGAGCAGAGGCCTGCGATTAGGAAGGGGAGAGATGTACCACGCCCGTATAGAGGGAAGGTTTCACTGAAGAATGAAGAGGAGAATGAGCGGAGGGCGAGGGAGGCGAGCGAGTGGATTATGAAGGGGATGAAGGAGGATACGGAGAGGAAGCATAAAATTTAGTTGGGGGAATTTAGTTATCTAAAAGATATAATGAGTTTAATATATGTAACGAATAATTGACACCAGTCCTGGACTATCACCAGCTCGGGTTAAGAGTGTAGTTTTGTACCTCAGCCACCACTACAGTACACAAAGATACTCAGTGGATCTGAGTCGTAATACAGTTAGCCAGAAGGATGTTCTTAACTGGAATAAAGTGTGGAACTGATGAGCAAAGGGGCGTTACCCTGAACCTCGTGCCTGACTGTTACCCTGATCTCCCGGACCCACACAGTACTTCATCGTCATCGTGCATATCAAGCAAAGGAATATGGAACAAAACAACAAAACTCCTAGGTGCATTCTAACTAGATAAACATGAAAAATTTTTGATATCCCAACACAAAGTAACTCCAGACTTCCCCATTTTATCCATGTATTAACACCTTCTACCTACCGTGTGCCCTCTCAAATATACTTCTTCTCTGGGTCCAACTTATCAAAAATCTCCATACTCTTCTCATACATCGTAAACACAATCCCCCCACTCATCATCAGCCTGGCCAACCTCGGCAGTGCGCCGGACCACAACGTCCTGACCCCTTCTTCCCTAACAACTCTCATTGCGCAATGTAAACTATTCCTATACTCCTTCTTCGCCTCGATACTCTGCATCCTCGTTTTAACCGAGTCCACTGGCTGTGTCACATAAACCGTTACAATCCCCGCAATTGCACCAATTCCAAATGTCGGTACCGAGCCGAGCTTCTCCCCAGGGGCGACATACGACTGCGCGAGTTGACGGAGAGAAGTATATACCCCAAACCTTGTAGCGGAGTTTGCCGCTTGGCGAGCAGTCGTGGGGACGAGTCCGGCGAAGAATGCTTTTGGCCCACGCTCGCGGAAGATTACGGTAGTGCCGTGAAGAAAACCACGCATCCGGGGGTTACCGGATTTCCGGTCATCAATGAGGCTGGTTTTGATGGATTCGAAGGGCGTTACGGCGAAGACGGATTCAATGACACCGGCGCCGAAACCGGCTAGCACGGTGCGAGGGCCAGAGATGTACCCGGTTTCGTCAGAGAGGAGGTTTTTGAGACGGTCGAAGGTGAGAAAACGGAGACCGGCTTTGATAGAGTTACCGATGATGAGTGTCGTACAGCCGGCATACCATTCAGGGCCGAATTTGGGCCTAGGAGGGGGGAGTTAGTACCAGCATAGTGTGTTACAGTAAGCAGGGGGAAGAGAGGTACCAGGGGAGCTTCTTGCCATCGGGTAGGCGGCGGTTGAGTTGTGTGCGGGTCTTGGCGAATTCGGCGGGGTAGGTTATAGCTGATAGTCTCGCGGAATGCTCTCAGTATATGAATCAGTTCAGAGATATCACTCCCCCTCGGCCATGGGAAAGGTAGAAGAGGATAGAGTAGGGGATGTACAAATTTCAATCGCGCCAGCAAGGGCTACCTCAGTCCACAAAGTTAGCCAGATGATCAGCCATGCCGTACTACCCACCACCATTCATTGCATTCTCATCTGGTGTGCACGCCCACATACCTCCCGCCAAAAGCGACCGACCCACACTCGGCTACAGCAAGATCAGCTTCACCCCTAGAACCAACGAATCATAAACTTACCTTCTCCTTCTTATCCGACTTCACAGCTGTAGCCATTTTTCCAGTTGGTGAATGCTAAGGTTGTAAGGAGGGAAGCTACTGCGATTCAGCATTATCACACTTTTACAGCCAGCTGCGGCTGGATGCAAATCTTGGCGGGGAAGAACTTTGGAACCGAGGAGCTTATCGATAAGCGGGAATTTGTTTACTGGACAGAGGCACAAGTCACGTTTCGAAGCAAAATTCAAAGCTCATGCAGTCTCTCTCTTATTCAATCCCCAATAATCCTCATCCTTGACTAGCTAAAGGCCTCGCACAGAGTTCCATCGAGGAATAAGAAAACCAGCCCCACAAGAAAAGGAATATATATATATAAAGAAAGTTAAATTGTACATTATCTTCCCGAATTGTGCCAAAGATATCGTATAGTAGCAGTCATGGCAACCCTGCGGCATAGCAGCCCTACGCCCTTTGCCCAAGAGAGAGTTGCGATTATGTGGTGATGCGTTTACTTATCACCCAGGCCAACGGCGTTCTTGACCTTGTCGGTGACGGACTCGGAGGTGCCACCGTGAACTTGCTGGTCCTTCTCACGGCGGGTCTTGTCGTAGGCTTCTTGGGTAGTAGACTTTGAAGAGTCTGGTTGAGTGCCAGCAGCAACGCCTGTGGGTATTTGTTAACTTGAGAGGCTCTAAAAGTTTGTACCGTAAACGAATTGGAGTGTGTCATGACTTACGGTCGGCAGTGTCAGTGATGGTCTCCTTAGTCTTGTCAAGGGTCGACTTGGAGGAGTCGGGAGTGATCTTCTCGTGAGCCTTGGTGGAGAAATCCTTGCGGCCGGCCTCAGACATGGTGATTGATTTGGTTGGTAAAAAAGTAGATGTGGTTGAGTGTTATGTGTGTATATGATCAAGTTGGTTGATGCTGATGGAGAAGAGCGAGAGCTGGAGAGGAAGGATCTCGAGGGTTTATATAGAAATCCTCATCGCCATCTCTCCTGTGGATTGCGGTGCCCCTTCCTTGGTGGCGAGTCTGTTTCCTGCCAGGGCCAAGGACTGGGACCTGTCCGAGGTGACGTCGTGGGCCGGAAACAATCTGGGGAAGTATAGTCTGTGATGCCATTCGGATATCCAAGTAAGTAGGTAAAGTACTAGTACTGCTTGGGCTACACTAAGCCTGGAACTTGGATAACTTGGATAGCCAACCAAACGGATCGGATAGCCAGCCGGACTAATCACAGACCCGCGGAACGTTTGCCGATCTAATATGATCAGGAAGTGATGATGTGCATGGAGTGGGAAAGACTTCCTACGGGACTACGGGGGGTCGTGCAACCAGACTAGAAAAACTTACAGTATTAGGAGCGCCACATGGCTGAGCTTGGTGTGTTCTCGTGCCCAGACTTGTAATTTTTATTCGGAAATGCTTGGCATTGGTCTATTTTAAGCAGGAGAACAAGCTTGGTGTTGGAATACCATTCGCCCAAATATTCAGTTGTCAATTGCTTGCTCTGGTGCCAAGACTCTTGATATCTGTAACGAATTGTTTTCTGCCCTACCTTCGGTTCAATATTTATAAAAGGTACATCGCTTGTGAGGTCTAGACAATTTACACACACCCAAAAAATAAATCGGTCTGGGCACGAGAATTCAAGTGCAGGCTAATTGGGCACCTTCTCAGATATGCCGTGCGGATGCATTGTAGATACCATATAGCCGTCCCTAATCTGTGGATCAACTGGTGTGTTGGACTCCTCCACCCCCCAACTCCCCATACCCCCGGCCCTGATCCCCCCTTACTGCCCCCGTCCCCTGTAGGAAATACCCTCGCCTCCACATAAGGCTGCATACCACGTGAGATAATCTTGGCGAAAATCCAAGTTCGGGCATATATCGGGGTATCCTAATTAGGGCATGTATCGGGTATCCTAATCAGGGCATGTATCCGTAGCGGACGAAGGATATAAGCGTAGGATTTGCGCCTGTGTTTAGAGTTCTGTTTTTTCCTATTAATCTATAAGGTTCAGAGAAGCGCAATTAGTTAGCTGTCCTATACTAAAGCTTCGAATATATTCACATATATCTTTTTCTCCATATTCAGTCACCACATCTTCCCCTCATAACCTTGTAAAACTTACACCCCCACCCCCGTCTCCGCCCCCTTCCCCTCCCCCTTCCCCTTCCACCACCCCTGGGCATGTCCTCCAGCCCCAGGGCCTTCCCCCTCGCCTTCTCCCCCCAGTCCCTCCCGAACCTCCATCCTACCAAATAGTACGGGATGTAGGCCAGGATGGTGTCCACACAGCAGAGGACCACCACCAAGAGGCTGGCCAATATCTTCCCTTCAAAACTGAGCCTATTTTTGTATTCAAGTGTCAGCTGGAACTGGGACATTAGCATATGGTTACTAACTGAGACATGATCACAAAGATTAAGATGATAATATATGACGAAAGCGAGCGTTAATCAAAGAGGTGTTGAGGAGGATGAGGAGGAAGGAAGAGAGGAAGAAGGAAGAGAGGGGGAAGGAAGAGAGGAGGAAGGAGGAGAGGAAGAAGGAGGAGAGGAAGAAGGAGGGGAGGAAGAAGGAGGAGAGGAAGAAGGAGGAGAGGAAAAAGGAGGAGAGGAAGGAGGAGAGGAAGGAGAGAGCTCGAAGGTCTCCGTGGAGGCGGATTCCCACAGCCGGCAACCATTGATAGAAGATTCATGGGAGGGGATTACTTGTAAGAAACAAGGTTATGAGGGCGGTATCCCTTCAAAACTGAGCCTATTTCTGTATTCAAGTGTCAGCTACATTAGCATATGGTTACTAACTGAACTATAATCACAAAGATCAAGGTGGTAATAAAGCGAGTGTTAACTACAGAGGCTTTGAGGAGGATGGAAGAGGAAGAAGGAGGAGAGGAAGGAGAGAGCTCGAGGGTCTCCGAGTATCGTGGAGGCTGATTCCCACAACCGGAGCCATTGATAGAAAATTCGTCGGTATCTTGAATGGAGTCCTAAGACTGAACTTGAGTTTTTATACGCGAAAGCGTAAAAAGAGCTTGAATTCAAATCGCTATAACTCTAAGACTATGAAAGAACTGCTCTGGTTGATACCGACAAAGAAAGATTATTTTACATGCAGAAATCACCCGCTTATATCCTTCCTTTTTACCATCACTTTCTCTATTGGGATACCTTGTCTCCATCACCTTCCTCATTGATTCGTGTCATGTGAGACACGGTACGGGGCGTATATATATAGGTGAAAGTTATGGCGCGCCCCCCTGCATATTTATATGCGCCAATGCGCCATAACTTTCACATACGATGGTACAAAACATACTAGCCGAAGATAGCTTTAGCGCAGATAACCTAAGATCGGGGAACGAGATCACATCACTCTCAGAATCCGAGGTATCCAAGTGTTAAAGTCCTACAAGGTGGGGATGGGTGGGAGATCTACGGCTATTGAGGAGCGGCCCCTAACCGGCTTTCTAGGACTCAAGGGATTCTATGGAGCCCAAGGAGGTGTTGTAGACAGCATGGGTGTAATTTTTTCATACGTACTAGTACTCCGTACTGTGTCTTTTAACATCCTCTGCCAATTACCAGGTATATTCATACTACAGCCCACAGAAACTAGCGCATAAATTACTACCGATTTATTTTTGTGTGGTAGCTAATTTATCTGGGCACGAGAACACATCTCACTATGATCTTTGGTTGTATGTGGCTTTAAAATAAAATGAAAATTAAAAAACTCAGTCCGCAGTACATGCTAGCTTGTCTGATGACACTCTAACATATTTTGTGTACCGTATGATTTCGTGGTTGCGTCTTAGGGGAGGACAATGAGTTAAGTTAAGGCGATGGAGAACATCAAGGATAGGAGAGACAGACTTGGACCTGAAGCAGCTAGCTTCGCATGGGTCAAGGTTGATATGGGACTTCAGGGTAACGAAAGAGCTTCATGTGCTACGAGGTGTTGTGCAACCAGACTAGCCCTGTGTGGGAGGTGTGGGAGGGCAGAGGAAAATAAGTAGTTGAAATACACAAGAACAATGGCGGCAGCCGTCTATGATAACACGCGTCTGAATTTCCGAAGGCGGGAGTTGGGCTCTTAGGCCTGGGGTTGACGCTGCCGCTGACACTACATATTGCCCTGGCTTACTATACCTTCTCGAGACGCTTCCTTGAGATGACTTTGGTATAACTCCGCTTTGTGCAACAAATTCGAAGGCTCGGGTTGTGAACTCAGCTGCTGCCATATCAAAGTGCCGCTGACTTTGTTAAGGGTGCTGAACTTTGCCAAGTGTAAGAACCCCCGGAAAGCCTCCGCCAAAAGAGCTATTGTGATTTATGTGATTCGGTACTGGAGTGTGATGATCAATCTACCTGCTCGCTAATGTATTCTTCTCGCTAATGTATATTAGAGCAAAATTTATACAATAATGTCGAATGGAGCTAGCATTGTCTTACGTGGAAGGTTTGGTCGATCTACAAATGATATGGTCAGTATACGAGGCGGCCGCGGGACATGGGTGGATGGATATACTTACCATGAACTGGTCATCCTGATTTGCTGCTACGGTCACCTTCCCCGCACGGTATAAGGGCTGGCATGACGAAAGGAGTGTTGATCAGTGGAGTGAAAAGCTAAATATTGCAGGAGTCGGGTTGCAGTAAACTTACCTACTCGATCCATATCCCTTTCTCTTTCTGCTCCCACAAATCATCCTCCAGCCCCTGAGAGTCCTTAGTTCCACAAATGAGCTTTGCCTGCTCGTACACAAGGTCATAGTTTCGAGAGGCATCCCAGGCGCATATTGCACCACCTTCCAGGTCCTTCACTGCGCGGGATATTGCAATTGTAGTTTTTTCTTCTCATCCCCAATCTTCCTTCAGTGCCTCCCTAAGCGCTCGCGCTCGAGCGAGTGGCTTGGGCACCCACAATCTTTCACGCTCCTCGAACGCAGCAATCTCCCTTTTCACTAGCGCAATATCGAAATCAACATCATCCTCATCTTCCCGACTCTTACCCTCCAAAACCTGTAAATAGGCCTTAGCTTCCACCAGCCTTTCCTTACTGTAGTGTCATAAGCGTAGGCCCCGAAGCAAGTGTAGACTCGGATATACATACATTTTCCCGTCGTAGTCAAATTTCCACTGTTCCTTCTTCCTAATTACCAAGTCAGCTTCATTGCGTCATACCCCACAGTATCAAGGCTCGGGCACCATACCAGTCATCTACCATCAGCCATTTTAAATTCTTCGGCTTTTTTATAGCTTCTACAGCTCCATCCTCTGTATCAAATGCCAAATATCCCACATGGTGGAAACAGCACATGTCAACCTTGGTCAGTGTCTCAGATTGGATTTCTCCTCTAGGTCATCATCAAGATCCGCCTTGAAAAAAATATAATAACCTGAAACTGGCTTTACATCCCTCACGTCATTTTTAAATTCCTGTCTCGGGATCACTTTCCTACTATAGATCAAATCTGCAGTACTAGTAGATGCCATGGTGTTGCAATGGATCGAGGACTGGATTCGTAAAATAGCGGTGGCAACCTTAGGAATACGTATCCAAAAATGTAGAGTATGGAGAGCCACTGGTAGCTCAAGGGAAGTACAGATGTCTTATTGAAGGAAGGGGAGGCATGTGTTCAGATGGAGTAGGGATGTAGGTACCTGTAGGTGCTTAAGGGTTTTTTTAAGTAGTCGTTAATCGCATTCAGCCTATTGCTTAAGGGATTAAAAGGCACTAGAAATGTACAGCATACTCCCATGGCGAATGCGACTCGTAAAGCCCAAAATGTGGGGTTTATTGGGGCTCCTGGAGGTTTTGGAGGCTTCCCTACAGGTACTGTGAATGCTCTAGAGGAGGGACGTGAGAGAGGGGCGTTGATGGGGGCGCATACGTTAGTTGGATTTGGCTGAT
>Ga0307514_10001571_pt1 | contig 27030 bp, 29 predicted proteins | sample 16_EM_MG_FD_203088 | JGI IMG/M metagenome (GOLD analysis project Ga0307514, IMG submission 203088) | Populus trichocarpa ectomycorrhiza microbial communities from riparian zone in the Pacific Northwest, United States - 16_EM | ecosystem: Host-associated > Plants > Roots > Unclassified | place... | reverse complement strand
CCACCATCTCGCCGCTCCCTCCGCGTCTTCCAACGTCTCCGCCTTTCTGTAACACCATTCCTCCGACACCACCAGTAATCTTCCTTTCTTATCCCCAAGTATCTTCGTACCTGCCTGCGCCGTGACATTCTCAGTACCAGTGAATCCTCACCATTAGACGGTGGATTGTAGACATCATGGTAACAGGCAAACTGTCCATCCATAGCAGGGTTGCAACCCCATCATTAACAGCTCTACTTTGAAAATGATATGGCAATTTGGCATTCTCCCCAACCTTTAGCCCCTTGGGAAATCCTTGAAACTGCTGTCTGCATGTGCCACAAGCTCATATGCCCATCCGACGAAGCTCTGCCAGCAGAGGTTGTGTTGTGAAAAAGTTGTCCATGTATACATTGAAGGAGAGCATTTGATGCCTCTGGTGCAAACGTCTAATCAAGTGGTGAACCATCTTTCCAGTGTCTGTAAGCTGTAACATACGGGATTCTACATCAACAGGATCCCTATTTGATTACAACAGCAAAAGTCCAAAGAGACTTATTAGAATCTCAGAAGAAGTATACGAAGAAGAAGTATTGTGAGTATAACGATTTCAAGAAGTGTTCGAAAGACAAGCATATACTGAGAAGAGGATTCGAGAGGAGATATTGTAGTATTCCAATCGATGTCTGAGCAAGTCTAAAGAACTGTTCTCTAACAGGAGAAATAGTATCTATATACACAATAATAAACGGGTGATTGTCCGTGACCACAGTCACGGATCAATAACCAAAATAGGAAGAGAAAAACTCTGCAACTGTACAAAAATACATAAGAACCATAAAGAACATAACAGAACAATCTAGGCGCGTTCTTTAAAGATAAGCGCTGATAAATCTTTCTCCCAACAGAACTAATAAAAAGGTTCTAGACAAGTTCTAACCGGAACTTTCTAGACATCCTAGATATAAAAAGATAACACAAGTATTAAAAGTTATTAACACACCACATTATTCTTATCCATAAAGTACCATCTTATCGTAAGGAAAATACTTAAGAAAGTACAAATATTAGTAAGAGAAATGTAGATACTTCTGTATTTTCAATAATCCCCTCCAACTGCATTCGATGATGGGTGGAACTCCCAGACATAGCCCTTCTCTGCCATGTAGAAAAACTTATATCCTTGAGTAATTGGCTTGTTTGGCATCTTTGTAATGTGAATTTACCTGCCAGTGAATAGAATCATGGCTTCATCAATAGTAACATTGCTGCCAGGTACTCGGTACTGCTGCGAGAAAAACCGCAGTTGCTCCAGTAGAATATCCACCTTTGAATGCCAACAAGGTAGGCCTTCAGGATTTCAGTTGGTGAATTGTATGGAGAAACATGAAAGAAGCGACGGATCTCCTGAAAGCGAGTCTTGCCAAGGTAGGCAGCTGGTGGTAATCCATCCTTGGGAAGGTAAACTCCATCCTTCATCCAGTACCTCTCAGGAGGAACTCCAATCAGATCCATATGAATTTGAATTGCCAGCCAGAGATAAAGATCCTGAGCAGTAACTGGCTGCCAGGAATGCTGCTGCTCTTTCTCTGGCCCAAGAAGCTGCTGCTGGGCATAGGAATTGGTGTTGGCTACAAGCTGTCCCATAATGGAGTTGGTAAGAAAGAGATTGAAGATTTGAATTGGAGTAATGGCATCCAGCTCGGAGAATGAGAGGGGCAATGTAACGCGGGAGGATCGACTCTAAGATACACTTAACTAGAAGTATCCCTTCTAAGCATCCCCTTATCTTGTCTCACTATCGGACTTGATATTTGGACTTATACAAGGACTAATAGATGGTTCACTTCGAAGCTTCACTCAGGCGCAGAAAGTAATCAGAATAGAATAAATGTAGAATAGCTTTCCAATCCGAATATATTGTTAAGCCTTGTTCTCCGTCATGAGAAGGTTGCCCTCTACACCAGTGCAGAATCGAGAGGTCTTTATACCTCTTCCCTCTGCGCTCTGCCTGCTAATTCTAACTACGCTTTTCTCTAGATAATTTACTACTATCCCTTCGTCCTCCAATCCCCTTGCCTTGATAACCCGTCAGCCTGAACTTCCTCCGAGCGAATGGTATCCTTCCAATCCTCCAGTCTTTTCGGACCAATAGTATCTTTCTAATATACATCTCCAGACTGATTGGTATCCATCGGACTGTTGTCTTCCGGACACCCTTCCTCATTGTACCATTCAATAGCCTTCCTTCATATTGTGCTCGAGTATCCCTATCCCACTGCCCATAACTAATGCCAATTGAAGGCTACTTCGTATAGAGGTGACGATGGCTGGCGTCATTCATTATCTTCATCCATAGAGAGTATAACGATGGGTATTTGCAATGTATTAACACACAACTATCGCTATGACAACATTCGAGGGTGGGTGGTGATGATATAGCTGAGGGACATGTGCCTGATGGTCATTGGTGTGGCAATAGTGCTGGCTTATAATTGATGAACCTTATTTCTTTGCCACCTGACATTATCATCGAGTGATATCTCGTAACCCTGGAACTGTGACTACTCCAAAGATATAACAGGCAATCGGTTCCATGCTTTGTGAGGAGGGACAACTGTTTGTAAAGGGTCGAATGTGGGAAGCTTAGGAAGATCTGGCAAATTTTGAATCAGTTTTTTGAGTGTTTTCTTGCGCCGCTTGGCCAAGTGACCAGCTGTGATCGACCCGGCTGGCTCAACATATGCCTCATCTGAGGAGCTATAATTATTGTCAAGGTCGAGCATTGCAGATGGAGCTTCAGTAGTGAGTGAAGACACATCAGGTATAATGACAGGTCGATGCTGTACCACTGTAGGTGGTGGTGGTGGTTGGGAGGTGGTGCGCTTTGGACTAGAGTGATTGTCCATGATGCAATGCTTGACACTTTGTTTTTTGACATTTTTTGGTGAGGATGGTGGAGATCAGAGTATAAGTGGTGGGGGTAGATAGTTGACATTAAGGTTCCGAGGTCTGAGGGCTTCTCTGCTCATGGTTGTTGTGGTGCGGTAGATGGGAAGTGGGAAGGTGGTTGCTGCTGGGCTGAAGGATGGTACTCTCACAATCTCCAAAGTACTGCTATTTATATGCAACTCAGCACCACAGAACTTGTCACACTGCCACAAGAATTTGTAAATAGAAGCTTCTACTAGTTATCTTTCAATTCATAATATTCTAGGGGGGGGTTTAAGTGGGTGGCTGAGTTGTTATAAGCGACAAGGCGCAGCGTACGCGACAGTGGGCCCTTTCGTGGGCCCAATACCGGCGAAGGGATAGTTGTTGATCCGTCCAATGCTTCATCCGCAAGGAACCGTGGTCTTAACATGGGGATTTCGGTTTGTATTATAAGATCTAGCATTTTGCAGTGTTACTCCGCCTAAGCATCCAGAACCAGCGTCATGTCTAAGCTGCAGTCTCTGATAATCACCTTCCTCGCTGTCTCCTCCGTGTAAGCGTTAGTAAGCCGAGATAGAATGACTAGGAAACTCCCCGCACTAGGCTTCAGCTCTTGGAATGTATGTTTGTTTGTGTGGCGCGATTGTGAACCCGGCTAACGTGAATACAAGTCTTTCGATGCGATATCGACGAAGGGAAATTTTCGGTCGCAGCACAAGAGATTGTGGATTTGGGGTTGAAAGATGTCGGAGGTGCCCACAATACAACTCGGCGCTGCTTTATCATCGCGAGCTAACATACGGAGTATGTCATTATTAACGGCTGCTAGTCGCTCAAGAAACGCGACTCCTCAACCTACTAAATTGTCCCCAACCCTGTACGTTTCCTCGACGGAATTTCTAGTACCGCTAAAAAGATTTATGTCCATGATCTCAAACTCGGGATATAATCGGATGCTGGATCCATTACATGCGCGGGTTATCCCGGATCCCTAGGCTGCGAGGACATCAACGCGAGATCCTGGGAGGAATGGGGAATTAACTACCTTAAGTACGACAACTGTCATATTCCCGCAAATTAGACGGATAAGTACTAATACGCGCTGGGATATTGGTATGGCGACTATAGGTAGGTAGCACACCTGCAACACGACTGTTAGGTACAATCGCATGCATGATGCGTTGAGAAAGAATGAACGAATTCGTTGATTCTTTATAGTCTGTGTAACTGGGGGCGTTCGCATGTGGAGCGGTGGGTAAAGGCCAAAGTTGGCGGATGTTTAGTGATATTATCTCGCAGTTGGACGGGAAGAATTTGACTTCCAGGGGATTCAATAAGTTCCGCATACAGCGGGTGAATTATGATGGATTAACGTGTGAAAAAATAGTGTCCCTTCTAAACCGTGGGATTTTCTTCCTTAGGTATAGCAACTTCTAGGACATAACGATCTCGACATCTTGGAAGTTGGCTACGGGGATATCACTGCTGAAGAGACGAGAACTCACTTCGCATTGTGGGTAGCCTTGAAATTAATCAGAACTCCTGTTAGTCCCGTGTATTTTTATGCCTGGTTAGTCAGTAGCACTCAAACTTGATACTGAGTGATATATGTTCCGGCCCCGTTGGCAAGTAGTTCATTTGATCAAGAGGCCAGCACCCTTAGTAAGTGGGTTAGCTCTTGGTCAAGAGCAAGCTTTCCAACTAGATGGAGTTCTTGACCAAGTAGGATGGCCCCGACATCAAGTGAAGAGCTTGCTGACTTGGTTCGACAATATTTCAACCACCATATTGCTTCCACCTGGTACATTTAACACCGAATTTTCAACAGTGATAGCAATAGCTCAAGCACCATATTAGTAATATATAAGTTTCTCCTCTAATTCCCTAAAGCGCCAGCTGCAATTATATTTTAGTTCTCTTGCTTCGGCGTTGTATATTATCCACCTGACTGCTTAATACTATGCCTGCTATTCCCAGAATTATTAAGTACACCTTAGTCAATGGCAACCCAGTTCAGGTTACTAAGAAACTCATTCAGCAAGCAGCAGGCTTTCCCTGTGGACCGACCTAGTTCAAAGTTTGCAACTTGCTAACTGACATAACCTTTTGGTCAAGTAGATGAGCTTGTTGGAAAGCGGCCCCCTTGCTAAGTGAGCCGGCCAGTTGGCCAAGTGAGTTACTTGCCGACGGGATCGGAACATATATGATGAATTCCCTAACTTTAGATGCCGTATAATTTGGGAAGTAAGCCGCAGCGATTTTGTTGCAAGTGAAATTAACCCACTACAAATGCCTTGGCTCTTTCATGTGTTGACTAAGGGATTTAGCCCGAAGGCTATCGGAACTAAGGCGGGCACTAACTTTGCGGGCTTGGTACGGAGCCTATCTCCCCGCCAGCCTCGGGCTTGGTACGGAGCCTATCTCCCCGTGAGCCTCGGTCCTGAGTAGTGCCTTTCTCATGATGCTTCGCTCTTAGTGCTTGAGATGATCTCTTTCTTTATATATGTCTATCTTCTTCTCTCTCTGTACGATAGACAATTGAGCTTCTTCGTTCGTTCTCTTTTGCTCTCATCATCATGACCCTCTGGAGCTTGAAGGGGAAGGAACAGGTTTGAAGGGTGAAGTGGATAACTTGATCCTCCTGGCCGAGAGATTGATGTGTCAAGTGGATCCATTTCACTGCTCTACAAATCTAGGCACCACCTACTTTCTTTGCTAAGTTGAGCGCAACACGTTTTATTTATCAACTTACTACATAAGAACTTATTATGCATATGGACAAAGCACCCACTTGACGTACAGTCCCAAATCGAAACATTTACAAGCACCACGTGTTACAATACAGCACTGAACAGATTTTTTACACTTGAGAACAGCATCCAAAATATAATTAGCACTATCGAACAGCGATATATCTATATATCTAGAGCCCCCAAAGTTAGTCAGTTGGCACTGATAACGCTTAACAAACGATTGAATATACCTCAAGTATTTTCAGGAATGTCAAGGCAAATAATTCCTCTCGATGCCAGGCCCCAGTGAAACTGGCGAGGCAGGAGTATCCAATTCATAGTAAGGAAGGTAATTCCCAGGTAACTCAGCCCTTTGTTCGGGCTCTTTCGCAACTAACTCTGCGCTTTGTTCAGGCGCCCTCTCAACCAATTCTTGTATTCCTGAAGTGGCAGTTCGACTGGAAGACCCTTCAAGTTCTGCCTTTACCGGCGATGCGCCCGTGGTGTCCGTACCACCCGTAGCAGTTTGTGGCCAATTCCTCTTCCGTCGGAGACACAAGATGACCGCTACGCAAGCACATAACACAACACCGCCCACTGCTCCACCGACGATGGCGCCAATAAGGGGCCCTTACGATTTATCGTCCATGGTGCTCGAGTCTTGATTTGAGGCTAGAGTGAAATTCGCGTGAACATATTTCTCCGAAAGAATAGCTTCAACTCCATTTGTGAATCCGCCTTCCTGTTCTTCAGAGTTGCTCCTCCTTTGCTACTGTCCTCTTGTCAATACTATTTTGTTTAGGAGGGGCCGAGTTGGCGTATACGCACTTCCCGCATATGAGCTCAGTCACTATGCTAAGCACTTCATATTCCTCGCCTGCAAATTCTCTCGCTGGTTTTAATGTAGTCATATCAACCACTTCCAGCAGCTTATTGCAAGCCGGCTCTTTTCTCTTCATGAGGCCACCCATAACCAACATCTTGCGTCTCCCCAGTTTCTCACAATGATGATACTCGCGCCCCTCCGTTGACGGGGCCTTAACCCAGGTGAACGATGAAAGAGAAACTATCCAATGGTTATCAACCCTCACATCCTCGATTGCGTAGGTGACTCGCGGACGATTCCCCCCGTCCATGTGGAGCTAAATGCAGTCAAAAAAGCTCACGACAGCGTGATCGTTGTGGATACATACCTGATGGCTGGATCCATCCAGGGCAGAGGCAACAGCAGTGCAGAAGTTGGTTCTGGACGAAGGAGTTATTCCACCGGTAGCCTGTCGCAACCACTTTTGGGACGCAATGTCGTAGATATAAACTTCACTCAGGGGTGCCTAACAAGATACATCAGTTGTGAAAAGTCGAATCTCTTGGGTCTATCTTCTCTTACAGCATCTTCAGTCCAAAGCATAACAAGAATTCCTGTTTTCCCATTGGAACAAAAGCGCCAGAACCCCAGAGCTTATTTGGACTTATTTAGATCTCCCATTTCTCCTTAGTGATGTCATACTTTATCAATTGTGCAGCGTCCTGCAAGAGGAATGCCCCTACGCTATAGCTGACATTCTGCTCAGGTATCGAGATGTATTTTCCAGAATATGGGAATTCTCTTAGGGGGATTTCAGGGGGCCAAGGAATATTGGTGGTGTGTACGTGTAGCAGGATAAAATGTATTCAAGATATCACCGGAAGTGTTTCCGTCTCTAGCGTCAAAGAGTCTGGTACAAAGTATCAGTTGATACGGGCAGGTTCGAGGTGGCCTCGTAGGGTAAACTAACACCTTATTAGACGTGCCAGTGATCATCGATAAAAAATCATGTTGATAATCCACCATTTGGAGCTATAATCGTCGATCGAGAATGAATTGGAAATATCAAGTTCTCCTATGACCAATGGCGACCTCGCTGTGATTGCACCGAGATTGGTGAAGAGGATTACTGTCGCCGAAGATTCTACCTGACAGCGAATTAGCCTTTGCAATTGAAGATAGCTAATGCGAGACGAAACAACATACCGTATGTCTGGCTGAAGTTGTGACATACATTTGGAGCTGTCACTGAGTATTGGTCTGCAAGAATTGTTTCTGCCCTAACGTAGTGAATGATAGCACTGAGCGTCAAGGAAAGAAAAGCGAAGTATAGGTATCATTGCATTGCGTAGACGAAGAAGTAGCAAATAGCCAGACCAGACAGAAGTTCACTGCAACTTCTGAGCTTAGGGGTGTGGTAACATGACATTGCTATGAACTTAGGGATGCAATTATCAATAAAGTTAAGATGCCAAGCCCGCTTTGTGTTTCATGGGGAACTACAGCGGCAAACTCCTCCAATTGTCGCCAGCAACCGGCTGCAGGGGATTCCCATGGTGTAATGAACAGACTTCTTAGTGCGCGCCGAGTGCAGAAAGCTTCGGCTATTTGCAATTATTTGCGAGATTGACTGGCGTGCACCATCTGGAAATAGCTAGTTCTGATATTTGTTCCACAGCACGGACTCCACTGTGTCCAGCTCTAGTTGGGTTGGGAATTCGCTTACCAGGTCTAGCAAAAGTTGTTTCGTTGGACGCAACAACGGTATAACCCGAGGGTCTAGAGTGGTACACTTTTCCCGCAACCTCACGAAGAAAGTCCAATCTTTCAATGTTGAGTACGAATTCCTTTTCCCGGTTGCTGGGTGTCGTGGATTTTTGCGGCTTCAAAGCCCTCTTCGAGTTTTAATGATTCGCAATGCATGGAATTAGTATGTGCATGTAGGTTAGACTAATTGCATCTGGTGAAGTGTAAGCCTTTCTTCCTCTAGTCGCTAATAGGCGCTTAGACAAGGTAACTCTTTCAATAATCGTTTGGGTGGGTTAGATATGGTTGTCGGGACTTAAATGTTTAGCATATGTAAAAGTTATAGGATATAATTTTTAAATGATTATAGGAAGGAATAACGCTTGAGGGTCGCCACAGACATCCAAGTTTTGTAAGGGATAGTACACTGTTCACTTGGTTATATAAAAAAATCTTGCTTAGGAGTCACAGGGTTAGGCTCGCGCGTCCAAATAGGCATAAACCAATCATAGAGTATCAATCGGTCAATAGAACACCGACAATGTTACTTTTGATGGTTCGGTGACTTCTTGATTGACTGATCTCTCGAGGGCCCAAGGCCCGTATATATAGACTCCTATATGCGTACTATCTTATATGAGGCGCATCACCCTAATCCTGATGCAAGCCATGCATATCCTCATACAAGCCACCAAACGGAGGCTGATACTCACGATCCAGGTATATATGTTCCGACCGATACGCGAATTTTGACCGGTTCGCGAACTGGGGATCCAGCATACGATCATGCCAAAGTACGAGATTTAATCCCATCAGGCATCCAGGGAGTTATGTAATAAAGGTTGTGTAAGACATGTCATAATTATACTTGGCGTCTTAGTTGCTCCAAGAACTTCAATCCTTAAGCACCTCGCAGTGTTGGAAGTTGCTTGACCCTGCGCTAGGTAAAAACCAGCCAATTTTGGTCTTTGAGTTCGAGTATAGTTATAGAGTAACTAGTAGATATTCATAATACAGGAAGAATACATGAAGTAATGTATGGATGTAGTGGCAATGGCTTGACAAGGGATCGGAAATTGCATCATGTTGAATTTGATGAAAGTTGTAGAGCCAATTATAGCTAGCTAGTATCATGTCCATTCTCGTAACTTGTAATGGGATTAAATGGATAGAGTTTACATAAATTGACCAGTTCGTGAACCTCTTGTCCGGTTTGCGGGCGGGACAAAATATTGCGAACTGGTGGGTTCGCCAATGGGTCGGAACATTGTGTACAAACCGGTTAATGCGCGCAATACATGCTATGAGATAACACAAATGCCTGCTATATGAATCCTAACGTGTGGTTTGGACCCCACGAGCTGCTACGATTTTTAGCCCAGAGGTAAGCAGGGTGGCGATAACGGCAATATTTAGCAAGTTCTACCGTCGGGAGAATCAACCTAGGGAGTGCTTAGTTGTGCGGTCCCGGCCACTCCTACCATGCGAATATGCGGCGAACGAAGAGAACGAATTGCGAGGAGAAATTTCATGAACAAGAGCTACTAAGGGAGCTTTTGAACAATGATTCCACCAGTCCAGCAATTGACCAGTCCGGACCGGGTCCGTCCAAGTCCAGTCCAATCCAGTCCGAGAAATTTTTGGACCGGGCTCGGACCAATCCCCGATTTTTCGGGACCCGGACTGAACTGGCCTGGACTGCTTTGGACCAGTCCATTCGGGCCGAATCGGCCCGAATACGCTGGGAGTTACTGATATACTTTGTCAACATATAGACTCATACATGTAGACTCATCTTGCCATTTGCAAGTCACCATGCACGTCTCACCACTCACCACCTGCTAGTTGCCACTCACCAGTCACCACTGTAATCTTCTGAGTCACTGAATAGACTCATAAACAATAGCTCACTTGCCATCGCCAGTCACCACTCTCCACCACTTACCACTTGCCATTCCGAATTTCGCTGCCGGAATGCACTGGAGAGTGGTTACTGATGATCTGAGCCGCCAAGTAGACTCATACAAGATGAGTCACTCGCCACCGACATAGCCATTGACCATTTGTAATGCATCTTCGCAATGGTTTCTCCAGAGAACCTTAGTTTTCCTTGTATATATAATGCATAGATCTTTCCTGCAGTGAGAGAGAATAGACAGACAGATTAGATCTTCTCCTCCTACCCTCCATATCGTCTCAACTCATCGCTGTGGGACCCTCAGATTCAAACTGCATATATAGCATAGTCTCTACCCAGAAACTGTAACGGGTGGGTTCATTGTGATTGCTCGCAGCGTGTGGTTGTTGTGAAGTGACGTTGTGTCTGGATTCGGGTTGCAGGGATTACTGTCTCACTTCTTTGGTTTTTGTTCTACTTTGAAATTGATAAAGATTATCCCGTTTGGACTGGTCCAGACCAAGCCCGTCCAGTCCAAGACTGCCAGTCTGGGGCCCGGTCCAGTCCGACCTTCCGGTGAGACCGGACCGGACCAAGCCCTACCCCAGACCGGGTCCGTCCGGACTGGTGGAATCATTGCTTTTGAATGTAGAAAACTGAATTGCGCAGGTGATTAGGATCAATACTCCCACTCATAGCCGCGCTCTAGCCGCTGAACTTCAGTGCAGGAACAAGAAATAATCACCCAACCCAGTAATCCCAACAGTCCTCCTTCTAGAAATGCTTCCAATAATCGCTCCATCGTGGAGTACTCATTGACCTCTCCGGTGGGTCCCTTAAACTGACATAACTCTCCACAGTGATAATAACAATACAACAAGTGTACACAAACATTGCTGCACAGCAAATCATGATCATGATAAGATGCCAAAGGTACAAGAAGTAATACAGACGCCCATTCCTGCCTCTCTCTGAATGTTCTTTCGCCACCTTATGGATCTGTTTCAGTGCCGCAGGTACGTAGGTCCAGATATCGTATGGCTCCAAGTGTAATTGCCACATCCTTTCTGTCAGGTCCCGCTGGTACAATGTGAATGTTGCAATAAACACAATCCCCAATGGGAAAAGGCACATTCCAATTGAGCAACCACGCCATAGCCATCTCTCAAGCACCGTCGGGAAGTGGACATTCCACGCTGCAGCATGGAGTAGACCGACGAGGCCCAGGATAATGCCCCCTGCATGCATTGGGGTCATACCGAGAATTGTGTCATTGGGTTGGATCGAAGGAGGTGGGCAGCTGACTTGGGGCAATGTGTTTACCTCCGGGTCATGATGATCGAAGTAGATAGCGATGTCGTAAAAGGCCTTTAAAGTCACGGAGATGACGCCAGACGGAGGCTGTTTCACGATCCAGCGGTAGTTTATGGGGCGAGGTTTCCGCATGGTTTCCAGCTTCAGCTGCGCCTCCGTTTTGCCCCGTAGCGGCGTAATGGTATTGTGTTCCGAACTTAACGCGATTTTGATAGGATTGTTGACGTCCAGTGGTTTTTCCCACCAGCATATGTATATGATCATAGTACACACCACCTGGATCAACACGTGGATCTCAAGCTTTGGGCCGTCAGCCTTTAGTTCAAACAAGGATTGCATGAATAGCGCATACTAAAGTTAGAGGCAGGTAAGCCTTCCATCGTGCTAAACATTGCACAAACAACCATAACGCCTGTGAGCTGGAAATCAGCTTTGCAATAGCATCCGCATTCCCCTTGTCCACGATATCTCGTCTGTCGAACGTTCTATGACCAATGTGTCCAGATTCCAAAAAGTGTAAGAAGCCAGTGGGTGTTAGTATAGCTGTATAGTGTTGATCCACACTGCCGGCCGGCACTCTGTCGATTATGAAACCACCCATCACAACAAAGAAAGCGCCATCCATGCCTAGATAACCTTGCTGCTCCGGGTACTTTCGTTGCCACGCTTTGTGTAGTCTCAATGCCTCTCGTCGCTGGCCGTACGCGCACAATATCACCCCTTCCGGAACAAGGATAGAAATAATCATCAATACAGCCTTATGAAGGATCCTGTGCCCCTCTGTGACGTCGACGATGATATTAGGGTGGACGGCAGTCCATACGCAGAAGGCGAATGTGACTATGCAACTGAAAAGGAGCCCCACAGTTCCGCGACCTCGAGGTTCGGTAGTGAAAGAGAGGTTGCCGATTGTTGTATTGTGGGTTATAGTCCTTGTGCCCGTGCATGTAGTGTTTTGTGTAGTGCTCAGGGCGATCGAGAGCGATACGAAGGTAAGCAAGAGCAGAGTGAAGGTTAGACTAGATGTCATTATAAAGGTTGGAAGATTGAGCCTATGGCTTTTTAGCGTGTAAAACTCATTAAGTGGAGTTAGTATTCAAACCTTCTGTGCGCGGGAAACTTATCTCTTTAGATGAAGCGTTGGGATTAGATGTATACGCTTATAGAAAGGCAACGGCCCTGTCATGAATGAATCCTACCACCCGGGAATTGTCCTATTATAAATCTATATACGTTTGCTTTTGATGAGGCTGTTATTACTGCTTTTTCAGGCGATTTTCAAAAACGGGGAATGGAAGAATGTGAAACGCTGCCAAGGTAAATGCTGTGAGTAAGTGCAAAACAGCTTTACAGCCGCAGCTGAGGTAAGGCTCAGTATAGCCTAGTCTAGCGGGGAGGCAGACTGGACCAAGAGACTGCTAGTTGCACTAGACGATCTCGGCGCGGAACAGTCCAATTAAGATCAACTGTGTAACACTGGTTACATATCATCCACTTTCATGTTCTCCTTATCCTTATTGTCGTTATTATCCAGATTTTTATTGGGCACCACCTCCGCTGCAGTTCCAGAAACAACCAACCACTTATGGAAGCCCAAACTGATGTAGATTCCACGATTTATACACTCCATCACTACCAGCCCATCAATATGCAATCTCCATAGCACTGTAGCTTCGGACCGTGGGCTTCTGCTGTTCAGTGTTGACGTATTTTATCGATACTTCGATGTAAATCGGTTAATTGGAATAGCCACCGAGTGACTCATACTCACACTGATTGGTTTGCCTTCTGCTGGCAGGATTCCGAACGGGCGCAGTCTTCGAGAGTATAAGATGAATCAGCCTAGCTCTTGATGTAAATCTAAACTTCGGGATTGTGCAGAACCGCTGTCTCGGCTCTGTGGGTGTGGTTACACATCGAAAGTTTCCCTCAGCCCCCCCGCCGAGGTCTTAAAAAAGAAGAGAAGCAGCCCACTCCAATCATGTCTGCAGCTAGAGCATGCTCGAGGATTGGAACAGTGCGAACCAAGCAGCGATAAAATAGACAGTGGGTTGGAATTGGCTCGGAGGTCATCCATTTCAGCAATAGCTCCGCACATCAGTCTGCCCCAGCAGGCGCAGCTCACCATTTCTGCAAGCGATCAATTGCCATCAGCCCGATAACCACACATGGCAGATAAGGACCGACTGGGAGAAGGCGGAGTTGGACAGCTGCCGCCCATGCACACGCTGTCTGACGGTAGACCTGCGATTTGTAAGGGAACAAGGTGGCAAAACGAGAGGTTCCTAGTGGAAAGTGTGCTACCTCCACCACCACCCACAAGCAACTGCAAGCCAGTGGCAGACGGCGGCACACCAATTATGCCCGACGGGCCGACGCGCAATTGCACGGCACCCGGTATCACCCGATTACCAAGCACACGGCAACCATGGACGGAGAGAAGGGGACGACGGGTAGCAGGAGTGGAGCTCCGCCATTTAACCGGCCAGCCTGGAGGCGGAGGGGATTAAGGGGCTGTCATACTCTAAGTAGAGTGAATACAGTATGATTAAAACAAAAAACTATGGACGGAGAGTGCAGGGGTTTGTTGTGTATGCAACAGGCCACGCTGTTGATTTTGTCGCCATCGCAGGAGTGATCGCCAACTCGCCTAACATGACTCCTCCATGTGCGGTCTACTTCTGCTGTCCGCCTATGGGCTTGAATATTATCTAATAGCTCTGGCTGCGCATGCTCACGTGATAAACACACATTCGAGACCACTCAATTTTAAACCAAGACCATTGTGATATATTACTGAATATACAATTTGCATCCTCACCCACATGCCTATTCGCATCTCCCGCTCTTTAAACTTCCGTGCTATCTGAATGGAGTGTCGCCATGCAGCGTTCCAACTGACGACCCAGGCGCGGGCTATTGGCTCGTTGGCGCCCTCCGAAGATGGATGCCGTGCTGCGTAGCGTCCGACCCCGGCGGTCCGTTGGGTGCCATAGTCGCCGGAGCTTCAGCGAAATACGTAGGCTGATGGTCTAGTTCGACCGGCGGCGGGCTATACGGTTCGTTCCGCCGACTTCTCCATCGGCGATATAAGTGAAAGCCGAGAACTATAGCTGCAATAGCTGCAATCCCTCCAACAGCCCCTCCAACGATTGACCCTGTGTTTGCTTTCTTATGATCGGCGGTGGATAAGGGTGACGAGGGGTCTGGGGGTGCAGAGGTCGGTTTTTGAATGTCAAATTTCATTATGGCTGCGAGGTCAGAGTCGCCGAAGCCAGCGTCAGGTTCGAGTTTTGTTGCGCCGCCCTTGCCGCTGTGGTAAGTTAGCGCATATCCTAGAGTAGGTGACGATGGAGACGTACGTTCCACCGATAATTTGCACCACTTCATCGGGAACCAAGTATTCCTGGCCGGGTTGAAACTGGTCTACCCATTGTCCTTTAGTAATATCCAGCAAATACACCACATTCCAGGCATCATCGCATTCCGGTGCGTCAGTATCATCCTTCAAATAATGCCTTCGGCCCCAGCTGAGCATGTATTTGTTTCCCACAAGTGTGCAGAGTGGTTGTAGCCGCATCCCCGGTTGTCGCGTGGAATCAGTAGCGTTTCCTGCGAGCTGTACCCAGTCGAAACTCGGCATCGATAATACCCACACGGTGCTGTCGTGCTTAAATTCAGCCCCAGTGGTGCCACCGTAAATGATAATTTGGTGGCTGGAGCTGTCTTGTGCGCTCACTATAGTGTGGCATAGATCCATACGAGGATCGGGTGTCACATAGGAGTACCATTTCGATTGCTTGGTGCTGTAAATGTTAAATTCCCTCATACTTCTCTATTAATTTGACACATCGTTAACACGTTATCACGTTAGAGGCACATGGTGATAGCGGAAATTTATTACTCACCAATTTTCTATTCCCCATATCCCCCGCAAACGTAATCAAGATCTCGTCGTCCTTGGCTTTCAAGTACGCAAGCACCCCCTGGCGAACCTGTTTCACTGGTATTGTATGGTTTGTCCAGGTATCGGATGCGAGGTCGTAGATGAGGAAACCATGATGGGCATCAAAACCGCGCGACATATTGTAGCTCAGATTGGGAGAATCCAAATACGAGTCACCACCGAGGACGTATCCCCTCTTAATGCCAGGAACCCAGGCACTCATTCTGCTGGTGGCCTTTTGTAGCGCGCCCTGGTCATCGTTGCCAATGCGGATCATTTCGAAGTCGGCCGACCTCACTTTGCCATTTTCCCATGAGTTGCTGGAGATTGTGTAGGTGAGCTTCGCGTCAAGTGGGTATACGGTCGTTATTGTGGTGTCATTGCGCTGTACGGCAATGGGCGATACTTCGTGGTAGCCAAAGAATACATTCAGCGTGTCGTTAGAGAAAGACCAGAGCGCAGTTTCAGTCCCACGGGGTACATTGCTGGGTAGCGGTTTTCGAACTACGTATCCTGAGACGTCAGTCCCACTGCGGAAGGACCAATGATTCCACCAGTCCGGACGGACCCGGTCTGGGGTAGGGCTCAGTCCGGTCCGGTCCCACCGGAAGGTCGGACTGGACCGGGCCCCAGACTGGCAGTCTTGGACTGGACGGGCTTGGTCTGGACCAGTCCAAACAGGAAAATATTTATCAATTTCAAAGTAGATCCGAAAAACTAAAGAAGTGAGACAGTAATCCCTGCAACCCTAACTCAGACACAACGTCAGTTCATAACAACCACCCGCTGCGAGCAATCACTATGAACCAACCCGCCCACTGCTAGCAAGCACCACCACGAGAAACCTAACCATACCAAACGAGTGGTGAGTGGCAAGTGGTGAGGGGTGAGATGTGCATGGTGACTTGTGAATGGCAAGATGAGTCAACATGTATGAGTATATGTGTATGAGTCTATTTGTTGACTCAGTAACTCCCAGCGTATTCGGGCCGATTCGGCCCGAGTGGACTGGTCCAAAGCAGTCCAGTCCAGTTCAGTCCAGGTCCAGAAAAATTGGGGATTGGTCCGATCCCGGTCCAAAAATTACTCGGACTGGATTGGACTGGACTTGGACGGACCCGGTCCGGACTGGTCCATTGCTGGACTGGTGGAATCATTGGGAAGGACCTTGAAAGGTCGATGATTTGGAGCCAGTTATCTTGAAGTAAGTTAAGCAAATTGCTATGGCTATGACCGTAATATGGGACAACTTACTCGGTGCGGTGTATTCTTGGAATTGTGGCTTCCATACGGTCCAACCCCCGAATATGTATGCCTTCTCGTCCACTATTCCAACTAGTTCATCGTAAGTCTGTAGCCTGCACTTCAGTGTCCAATACGCATACTCCACTACTAACCTGATGAGGCACTTATCCAACATAAGTCCTTAATCTCATCGGGCTGTGCCCACGCAAACAGTGCCTTGATCTCAGCTGTAAGAATTGCACGCCGAAAGTTCAATGAGGGATGCATCGTGAGAGCGGATAGTGGAGATGTTGAAGATGGTGATGAGGGGTATCAAGGGTGGACGAGGGCATCTACCAGTGGGTGTAAAACAAGTGCACTCAGCTCGTACCAACGCGAGAGACTCCCATAAGAACAAGAGTACGTGCAATATAAGCATAAGAATCTCAGACCAGAATGATACAAGACGTTTTTCATTATCTATAAAGGAAAACACCGTATAAAAATAAATTTTTGCTCAAAAATCCAAGCCCTTGCTACATTACAGAGAAGACTGAATGTGCCTTACAGCCTACTCTTGCATGCAATTGGCAACACGAGATGAAACGGGCTACCTCCTATAAGAATGGGCGCCGAGCGTTCTCATGCGCATTGGTTCCTTGGCAGACACAGAAGTACTGACCGCGCCGGACTGGGTTCCAAAATTATGTGTATACCAGGTCCCCATGACTGCTCTCGGAGGCACTATTGGAATTGGTTTTATCGGTAGGGTTCTATAAGTGGCAATGGTGGTCACAATACCCCCATATATGCAATAACTGCATTGACAAGCCAGAATACCATGGGTCAGATTGTGATGCGCATATATTGGGGTAGTACTGTTAGACAACAGAGCACAGAGCACGAAGGAAGTATTCTTTTTGTTCTCCCTCAAAGTATGTAGTCTGTAGCAAGGGAAGGATGTCTGTAGCGAAGACGGACGGGAGATGTTAAATTTGAGATGGTGACGAAGAAGAGGTAAGAGATGAGAAGGCACCACAAAGCCACGATCAGGCAGTCCGCACTGATGCTGGGCTATATGTTGTAATTTTGAACCATAGAAGTTGCCAGTTTGCAAACTATTTTTAAACGTTTTGAGTTATGGTGGGAGCCTCGTGCTCATCTAGGCACCCGTAACTCGACAAGGAAGGGACATTAGCTGGCACCACCATATTTCAGCTATATGTTGACTTGGGGTTAGAGTTACTCAAATGTGATCGGTGGGCACCTGCTAGTGCTTTATAGCATCGAGCGATCTATTGTAGACCACGGTCATTAGCATCGTAGGAAAAAAAAGGAAGATAGCGCGAGAAATTTGCTATGAACCTCAGATTAGAGAGAAAAGACAAAGCTCCAATAATGATGTTGAAATAAACTTTTCGCTTATCCAGCGATCATTAATACAGTCTACTGCCTTTTACGGCTCGCTGACAGTGCACGCTTACTGGGTCATGTGATGAGTACCCTTTGAGATCAGGGGTGGCCCATAAGGGCAGCGGAAACAAAATGGTCTAAGAATAAGAAGTACGGTGACATTTAGTACGATAACTAAGTGATTTCATTAGTATCCTTATGCCATCTGAAAAGGGGTTGTCTACTTCTGAGGATTCGTCATAATAGCTCAAATGGCCTGCTGCACATCAGGTTTGCCCCAGTTATCCCCCGCTACCCACCAGTCCCCTAACCAACTCGATTGGTAATTCTGCCCCTCAAGCATTACGCCAACTTTCTCCGCCAAATCGGCGTATCAGATCCCACCCCTCACTATCGACGTGACAATTATTGCAAGCCCCCAAGCAATCTACGCCATGGTCAGGGTAGCCGAATGTGTTGACACGCGGGTATTGCAATATGCGTGGAGAACTTGTCAATCCTGAATTCTAAAGAGCAGAAGAGAAAAGGAGAAAGCTTAGTAGACAATGTTAAGATAACTATACTGAAAGTGACAACCCTTGTAATAGCCAAGCAATCACAAAATGCCCGTCGATGATCTCGGGCGAAAGCCCAAGTATGCCGTCAACAGAATGCAGGATAGATACTAAGTGCGGCGATGGAAATGAGGGTGTACAATAATACAACCCTTGGCTGTCTTTGAGTATCATGCTCCACCGGGCGATCCCTACCCGCGCACGTTGTTCTCTAGCCAGCGCTGTGCGATTCTTCCCCATGAGATCGATCTGGATTAGTCATGGTCAAGAAGTTGGTCTTGTTTTCTTGCCGTAGAGAGCGATCATTGGCTCTCTCACAGAGGCTTGCCATATTTAACATACTCGAGTAGATGGCTCTGGCTTCGTCCCCAGACCGGCATGCCCAATATAATTACAAACTATCTCTCGTCTAAAGCAGCCCAGGCTGTTACATATGTATAGGGGCCTGACACGAGCTAACTGTAAGCGGAACTGATGGTAACGCATAAGGCACACGACTAAAGTCGTTTGTATATATCTTGAGTCTTTCTCCTCTTTCCATTTGACGTTGTTGTAGTTCCATCTGTTCTCGCTGATGTTTAACGGTTTGCGTAATGAAGCAATTGTTGGCATAGTGCAGCAACGGATCCACTTTCTCCGTGACCCGCAGTTTCATTTCTTCCCGTTCGCTAGTTGAAACAGTAGTAACCTCGGCTTTCATCATTGTCTTGGTGACTATCATTCAATAAGTGGGATTTTGCGATCGGCGCCTGAAAGGAGTATTGTGTAATTACCAGAGTCACCGCTCTTCAAAATCCGCTTTTCCGCCCACTTACAGTAGTCTTGTACGGACTCTACCGTGGAATTGAAGCAGCGAACAATGTTGGGATCATCAGGCAGAACACAGGCAACTTCCTAAAGCGACTCAACTTTGGAATGGAGATCCGAGACGTCCTCCATCAGGGCTGAATTGAACTCGTTCGCAGAGCTGACAGCAGTAGTTATCGCAAATAGTAGTGAAAGAGACTGAGAAGTATTTGTTATCTTCGAGTAGACCATCTGGAAAATGAGAGCTTACAAGTTCCATCGTAGCGACGAAGCCGAACGGGTCTGGTACCAACGCTTCCGACCACATCCTCCTTTTGGTGTTCATTTTTCTTATGAATGATGCTCGATCTACTTTGGACCGCGAAACCCAAGTAGCTGTAGGTTCAATAAGTCCTAAATTGTATGTACTCGTACGAGGAAGGCAGGCCTGATCTGAACCGTAGTAGACCTCAGAGGAACGGATTCTTCGGTCTCAGGCACCCATACTGCGTCAATCTTGCCGTCTGCGGTGTGCGATAGAGTGAGACTCAGCACCGACCCAGACGACTGAAGGAGATTGGCCAAATCGCTAGCGGTGTAAGCCGTAGAGGCATCGAAAACTGATGATTCAACTCCGCAGTCCTCTTCGAGGAGGGGCTGTGAGCTCTGTTGCATCGACGGCGTTTTCCCTTGCTGTGCAGCCTTCTTCTTCTGACCCACTGCCATGAGTCTCTTGTCACGTACGCTGCCCGTGAGAGAAGTTCCCATAACACTCCCCGGTATGTGGAGAACGTAAGATTTTAGGTCCCGGGGTCCCGAAATCATGTATGTTGCGGAGCCGGGAACCTGAAACATGGTGGGGTGCGTGCCCGGGCATCGGAGCTGTGCAGGGCGGCTGAGGGATTCGGGCGAGTCCCGACAGCCTGTGTTCGGGCATATGATGAGCGAGACTAAATTCAGTTTGGGCTGGTTGTTTCCGGCTTAGCTTGTCCAGTCACGTGACGGTGTAACACAGCCTCTGCATGTATGTTGCAGTAGGTACTCAACTCAGCCTTTGCTACAAAATGCCGAACCTGCTACTACTTCGGTTGTGTAGGTGCGCTTCCGCCATTCGGTCACACCTCACTGCACGACTCCGTCATATGAGTGCGCTCTTCCTGACGCACTGCTATTCGCCCAAGCGAGTCTACCCCACTTCTCTCATGTCCTCTTCCATCGAACCTAGCGATATAATGGGATACCGCCGCCATCAACTATCAATATTTGTACAACGTGGAAGCCCCCGTCCATTCCGTCAACTCGGCGCTAGAATACACAAACCAACTATAAAGGTAACAGTCAAGCACTCCCGGTGTCTACCATCTGCGTCATTCGCCCCATTCCTATTCTGACATCCTCCTGTCGTAACTTCCTCCGTCAATACGCCTTTCGGTGTCATTTCCAAGAGAAGTTGGTTGAGTTTGACTCGCCCGCAATTGTTGCTCCATTTGGCGCTGTTGTAGTTCCATCTGCTCTTGCTGAAGTTTGACGGTTTGCGTAATGAAGTAATTGTTTGCTAAAAGCAGCAATGCATCAGCCTTCTGTGTGACCCGCCTTTTCATTTCTTGGCGATCGCTTATTGAACAAGTGCGGCCAAGTTTTTTATTATCGTCTTAGTGACTAATGATCTTAGAAGCGGTCTCTCGGCGCTCAGGGACACAGGGGTGTGCTTACCAGAGTCACCGCTCACCAACATCCACCAATTTGCCTATGCGCAGTAGTCGTTGCTGGCTCTACCATGGGTTTGTAGCTGTGGGAGATGGATCGTCAGGCAAAACTCTAACGAATTCATAGAGCAACTCACTCTGGAACGGTGTTCCCAAAGGTTTTCTATCAGGGATGAATTGAGGTTTCTCGCGGAACCGACAGCCTCGGATAATATAGAAAGCAGGGAAAAGGACTAGCGAAAATTATTTATTATCTTCAATAGACCATCTGGGAGATGGGAACTTACTTGGCTAGCTATGCTGAGGACCGCAGTTCCGATATCTGCTGTAAGTTTTAACACCCTTCTTCGGGTATTGACTCTTCCTACAGTTAGCATTCGATCAGGGCTAGAAGGCGAAGCCGTACTTTCCGTTGATTTGAAAACCCTAAATTGACTGCTCATGCGAGGAAAGCCAGGCCTAATCTCCACCGTTGTAGACTTCAAAGGGATGGATTCTTTAGCCTCGGGAACCCACATAGCATCGACGTTGCTATCTGGTATATGCGGCAGGCTTAGACATAGTACTGATCTAGACCCTTTCAGGAGATTTGCCAAATTAGAGGCATCGAAGACTGAAGATTCAATCCCACTGTCGTCTTCGAGGAGGGGACGTAAGCTCTGCTGATTCCCTGGCGTTAACTCCTGCTGTGCAGCCTGCTGGATGACTCGTTCGAGACAAAAGTGTATATTCTTGAGTCGACGGTCCCTTTTACGACTTTGGGTTTTAGTTTGCACGACGCAGGCTAGGATTCCGGCACTAAGCTTTCTACAGGCCTCAAGTCAGCGTTGTAAGCGATTGTATTGAACACATACGCCGTAAAGACTTTAAGAACCAAGCTGAGCGTCGATTTCTCCGACTCAATTCTCCGCAAGAGCTCCGCGGTCGCGTCATTGGTGAAAGGCCACTTCAATTGTTCCAATTTCCGTCGTAATTGGAGCCCGGATGTGCCCGCATCTCCCAAGCCCGAAGCAGCGACCTTATTCAACCCCAAAAATACCGCAGTCCAGTTAGTCAGACACATTTAAAGCATCCATTGAGGAGACTGCCCTGGACCTATCCAGGTGCCACACTAATGGAATAGAGAGCGGAAACAAAGGTCCAAACTTATTCAAATACGTCAGAGATTAAAGTGATAAAATGAAAAGCCGATTTCGAAACGGTGCTGGCGAGGGAGAGAAGGCCAGCAACAGAGGGGCGATAGAAAGTGGGTTGGACATCGGTACGCAAACAACCCAAGCCAAGCAACGAACTCGATTTTCGAACGTTCTTTTTAGGAGGTGGATATGGTATTCGTGTAGATAGCTTCCGTGACAGCACAACTGGCCATGGGCGCTCGCATGCGCATGCACAGTCTTGAACAACCCACCTGGCGTCTAACCTGCACACTCACTGTCTCAAACAACTCACATCCAACCACAACCCACCTTTCCCTTCCAAGGGTGACAATTTCCTACAGTCAAATATGTTTAGTACATACCATTCCTTTTCCCCCCAAAAGGCAGCTTGTCTATGGGCTTCCTTAGTGCCGCTAACAATCACGGCACCAATTTACCCATGCACTATGTTTAAATCTCTAGCTGCGCAAACTTGCTACTTGCAACAAAAACTGAGAACGAAACTTCTTCTGTCAATTACCTAATAACCCATTAATGTTACAAACAGTGGCCGAGTTCGTAGTACTTTGGAACTAATCTCTTTTTACTCAGAATCTAGGCAGCATGCAGCAGCTAGCGGTACCGTTCCAAGAGTAATGTATCCGAAAGCCAATAGAATTGACTAATAACCTGGCGCGGATATATATACTTTTAAAAACTAGCGTGGTAAGCGATAAATATTTGTACTGTGATTCGCCATGTAGAACTGGATCATAGTCCTGTCATAACTAATCATCGATCTCTCTTTTACGTTGTGCTCTCGAAAAAGGCTGGGCCTACTTGAGAATTTATGTTGGAAATCTACCCAACCCCGCGCACGAGTCCGGTAACAGACCGGCCAATTTGTCCTCGTCATTATGTATAGAGAGACCGGTAGATAGTAAGAGACAATATCGCTTCTGGACTTCACTTACAGTGCCCGCTTCCCATTTCCAATAACTTTTAGATGGTGTGCCATAGTGTTGTTGATTTTCACAGGTCTTTGAATACCCTTATTATAACGAACTGTAGGGTCTGCAGACCTGCCCGCCTCCACAAGGCAGAATGATTAATTACGCGCTTGACCTTCGGCAACAACTGCTCTATTGAAGTACGCTCTCGCACTTCAGCCTATTCTGTCGTACCAGTGATCTTCACATTCGGGACATACAACATAGTGTGAGTGTCACGTGATCGCTAGAGATGCTTACAAGCGCCTCTCTTTTAATCGCTTCTTTCATTCTTTCAAGGCTGTCTGTCAGCTATGCAGTTTCGGCCGAGGAATGGAAACCTCCGATGGGCAACATAACGGCATGGAGAGAGGAGATGGTGCCTTCCTGGGTCTCTGATCCTCGCACCCGCGGCACATTCCAAATTCTCTACAGTTGTACCTTTACGCTGGCTCTCTGCGTCTATACAGCAATCCACCTGAATGTTCCACCGCGTCATGAAGGAAATCTCGCATACTATGGAATAAAAACAAAGTGGGTTTTGATTGCTCTCATCACACCGGAAGTGGTGCTGTATGCTGCAGCGTGTCAATGGCATCTATCAAGTACCTTTTGCAAAACATACAACGCAATTGTGAGGAAATATAACGCCAGAACTCCAACAAGCGCTTCTGATCCAACCTGCTGTATGGGGTTTGTCGAGAGCGAATCAGACTCATGAGGAAAACAAACATAGAGTGAATATATTCCAGGAAGAGGGTATAAGTCGATTCACGGTACGTACCAGTACCATAATATATTGATACACACAACTTATTAACTCCACACAAGAAATCTCCATCCAAACAGGCACCGGAACCCTGGACGCAAATCAAAACTATCAATTTACCGGACGGATTCTATGCCGTTATGGGCGGCTATGTTATGGATCATCTTCCCGATCAGAATGGAGTGGAACCGCACAGAAGTACTCTCACACCTGCGGCAATCATCGAACTTGCACGTCGCGGCAAGTTCCTTTCGGTTGCACCGCAATCTATCGCAGACAAGAGCAAAGCTGATTTTATTGCTAAATTTCTTGTTTGTTTCCAAGTCTCGTTTCTTGTCATTGAGGTATGTCACACTCAAGTACAAATAGTCCCAGGGCTAAGGTCGTTCTTTAGTCTATAGCCAGAAAGATCAAACGATACCCTCTAGCGCTACTCGAGATACACACTCTTGTACATGTGATATGTGCGCTCCTCATGTACGCGATGTGGTTTCACAAACCACTTGACATTAGGGATCCGAGCTGTGTTAACGTCGCGAATGCTGCCTTCGAATTCCTGGTGGACGAAATTCCGGATCTTTCACTATATTTACAGACACGCTCCAGAAATGTTACAGTTATGCGGGAGAGCACGAGGCGCCAGCGGCTAGGTGATGAAAACGCCAAGGTTCTGCAACAAACATATACCACCCTGGAGATGTATGGATATCTTTTTGGAGTGCTCGTTCTGTGTAGTACCTATGGGGGCGTACACCTTGCGGCTTGGAACTTTCAGTTTCCTTCTGAAATCGAGAACCAACTGTGGAAAGGTACGTCATATTGTTTGCAGGAAGTCGCAAGTGCTTATTCTTGTGCTTTAGCGAGCTGTATAACTGCTGTTTGCGGTAGCTTTGTGGTCTCCGTATGGATATTTCTCGCGGGGATCATGGCTTACGTTATTGATACTAATGAGCCACAAACATTTATTAGGAGCGTTGTTGCAACTTTGGGCGGCTTGAGAGCTCAAATTCATTCCTGGCGTACCATGTTCGGGTTCAACATTTTAAGTTTGATCATATCCATCATGCTAACCTCTATCGTGATGACACCCTTTTTTTTGTTCACGTATGGTTATCTTCATTCAATTGTTTTTGAGATTGAGAGCGGTTCCTGCGGGTGTGTATCTGGCAGTGGGGTGGACAAACTATCTTCCTCATGTTTGAGATGTCCTATTTAGTTTCTTGATGTTTGCTTGGGTACTGTCGGGAGAGTTTGTTGCTAGTATTGATCCCCTCAGCATCGCGGAAATACCTTTGTAATCTCACGCCGGGATCTAGATCTGTACTGTATGAGGTCACGTGGTGTAAGGACTTAATGAAAAGGTGTGAAGTCCACTCGAGTCTAAATCCACTCCATTCTATGAATATCACTGATTTTTTGGCAAGTCGGAAGAGCTGGAATTACATACATACACCATCTTTCTCTCTCGTGTATGTGAATATTTAACATATAACACAGCTCAACCCTCTCCTCTACTCTCGTTACGCTTTGCGCGCCCGCGCTCCTGGGTGCTCGTAATATTTCCCTCCCAGACTTACGCGCGGTTGATGACTTCTTGTCTACCTTTCCGTCTATGACTGAATCTTAACTTTCATCTCATAGTATTTGCAAATCAGCGAACATCGTGGCTAGCGTTCCGAAGGTGAGCTAAAGCGTACTAACGTCACCTAAGCAGTTAATCGCCCAGACACCCCTGTAGTACAACCAATGGTATATAACTTGTATAAGTGAGAAAGGATTCTTGGGATAAAATATACACTTGAAGAATAACTTTATACCGGGGGGTATAACTTATGCATCCAGTGTATAACCAATTTTTACGCAGTTTCAGGCATATATATTATGCAATTTCAACTGTGTATCTTGCAGTGGTGGAGTATATCTTTGAAAGGATGGTGTATCAAGTGTTCCTAAGCCACCAGCCCCGCTAGCCTGCATGAAGCTAATGTTCCTAAGAGGCCCGGCTGGCTGCCAGGCTTTTTAGCGGCCGCGAAATTTGAGGCCTGCCTCGGCACAGGCCCGGCCCGGCCTCTATTTGAAAAGCCTACGCCGTAAAAAGCCTGGCGGCTGGCTAGGCCATCACGGCCACTTTGGAGAATTGGGTGTATATATTTTTGTAGTGTATCTTATGCAGTTGTGGGTATCTTTATACAGTCATGTGTATATACTCACAATGGTATATCTTTATACAGATTTCGAGCCCTCAAAATTCATTAAGTCATTTTTTATATGAGAGCTTGGTACTAAAGTTGACATACACTGGCAAAAAATGCAAATCGACTATACCCTGCCCTACGCACACACGCGCACACGCGCAGCTCATAACAAGCTTCCCGTGGACCCCTGCGCTAAGCACAGCCTATAGTCGTCCATAGTCGGTTCATAGACATCTGCGCATAAGCCTATGGAACTATATACGCCCGGCGGCTGGCAGTCGATAGACCTCAGCCAGTCTTTACTATTGGCTGGCAGGTTTCACTGGTACTGTACACACTATGGATGCTATCAATGAGAACACGCTTGAGTACCCGCTTGAGCGCCTGCCTGAGAGCCTGCTTGCGAGCCTGCTTGAGAGCCTGCTTGAGTGAGCCGCGCTTGAGAGAGCCGCGCTTCGGGAGGAGTAGCGTTTCCCACGGAAAGCTTTGGGCCGACGGAAAACTCTGAGTTTGTGGAAGCTCTGACCGATAGAAAGCTCTAAGTCTGTTAAAGCGTTGATGTTGACGTAGCCAACCTACTTGTCTAAATGCTTCCACCTCTCCACCACCATCACCATCACCATCATCATCACCATAGCCATCACCATCATACTGCATGAGCAGCCCCAGGTGCATATGCATACATCCAAAATCGACGGGAATCAGGCTGCAGATTCCGCAGGAAAAACTGAGTCGAAGACCTGCTCTCCCTAAGATTCAATTCTCCACCTTTGCTACAAAATCTAAGCCTGCAATGTAAACACCATGACAGTGAGACACATCGTGAGATCCTATCGTGGCGGGCGCGCTAAAGATAAGGTTCAGACTATGAAATCGACCGACATCATGATTTCGGCTACTATCCC
>Ga0307514_10001570_pt1 | contig 27034 bp, 19 predicted proteins | sample 16_EM_MG_FD_203088 | JGI IMG/M metagenome (GOLD analysis project Ga0307514, IMG submission 203088) | Populus trichocarpa ectomycorrhiza microbial communities from riparian zone in the Pacific Northwest, United States - 16_EM | ecosystem: Host-associated > Plants > Roots > Unclassified | place... | reverse complement strand
CGAGTTGTGCCACAGTGCTATTCGCTATTACTGTCTTAAACAATACTACTATCTTATCGGACGATTCCTACGGTATAACACCGTATTACAAGGAAGTCTATTAGGTCAAGTATTTGTTCACCAACTACCTTTCAATCCTCAAAGTATATTACACCAATGTAAACTAAACCAAAATAAATTAAATACACTAAATGTTATTCCCGTCAAGGAAAATTGTTATGAAGCGCCAGCCGCTTACAAGAAACTAATTCAGAAAATTCCACCCAGTGAATAATGTGAACGACAAAAGAAATCCACCACGACAGTCCTTGATAACCGACTTTTTTTCCCATTCCCAATGCATACTCCCAATAACTACGAAAGGTTGTCCATCTTCTTTTACCCTAATTTGTCTGCCCTCCTCTAACTATCCACCGGAAACCTATTCAAAAACTTGAAGGTCTTCAAACCACCCTCAAAGTCCTTCACCAGCTGTTTCAACTCCTGCTCACTACTTCCAACAACATACACACCCTTCTCTCCCTTAGTTGCCACATTCGCGGACTCCAGCCCCGCCTTCCCATCTCCAATCGCCGCAATCGGTTTTCCATAAGCATACCCATCGCGAAGCAAGTTTCCTGGTACGTGTGCGGGGAAATATGTCGACCCACCCTTAAGGGTAAACAAGTCCTTTGTCCCGTCCGTCGCGATGATTCCATCAAAGAGGACTGCATTTGCGGAAACGTATGCTTGATCAACTCCTTCTTTCGTGATCTCCCCGATGATGATGGGGTGTGCGCCCTTGGCCTTGAATGCGGAGGAGAGGTATTTCGCTTGTTCCATCGACTTCGCTGATTTCACTGACGCAAGGATAGCGACATTCAATCCCTCAATACTAGGAAGCGGGTTTCGGAAGTAAGAGATATAAGCGGTGGAGTTGTTGTGATAGAATTTGGGATCGGGTTTTGGTGCTGGGATACCAAGTGCAGCGGCGACTCTTGTTGCGAGTCCGTTATCGATCAGATTGAACTGCCTAATGACATTCTTCCTCACTGCCACAGACTCGATTTTAGTTAACTCGAATCTCGCAGCATTAACAAGCATCTGCTGCTCAGCTGGGACAAGCGAGTTCCAATACATCCTGGGCTGCGACCAGAAGTCCATAAATGTAGGGCTAACATCCCTCACATAGGCCCCATCGACAACTCTTTTCTTTGGCGCGGTGAAGAATCCCTTCCCATTGGTCATATTAGCAAGTTTTGGTGAGCCGTTGTTGAGCGAGTTCTGTCCGTAAGCGATTTTGTTAAGGTGGATGAGCCCCTGTCCGGCACCGTCACGGTTGTTGTTGTGAACTGGAACGTGGGGCTGGTTGATAGGGACCTGCTCAAAGTTGGGCCCGCCGTGGCGGTTGATTTGAGTGTCGACATAAGAGAAAAGACGGCCTTGGAGGAGAGGGTCGTTGGAGAAGTCGATACCACGTACAACATGGCCGGGGTTCATCTGCCAAAAATGGTTAGTTTATTGCCGGAATAGGGTATCGTCGCCACCAGCAACGGCACTCACCATAACCTGCTCCGTCTCAGCAAAGAAATTCCTCGGGTTCCTGTTCAACACCAGCTTTCCGAGTGGAGTGATCGGGACAAGTTCCTCGCGAAGGAACTTGGTAGGGTCCAGCATGTCAAACCCGTAGCTCAACACGTCCTCCTCGTCAACAATCTGCACACCAACCTCCCACTCCGGATACTGTTTGCGCTCAATGGAGTCAAACAGATCTTGCCTATGGAAGTCGGGGTTCAGCCCCGAGAGCGTTTGTGCCTCAGGCCATACAAACGCTGCCATACCCAACTTTGGCTTGAAGTGCCATTTGATAAGTTTACTCTCACCGTCATCTGTTACGAAGCGGAAAGTATGCACACCAAATCCAGGCATGTGACGGAAGGAGCGGGGAATACCTGGGCCGGAGAGCGCCCACATAAGGGTGTGCATAGTGGAGGGGTTCTGTGAGAAAAAGTCCCACGCAGAGTCGTGAGCTGACCCAGCTTGCGGTATCTCGTTGTCCTGACGGGGTTTGACTGAGTGGACGAGGTCGGGGAATTGCATTGCATCCTGGATGAAGAAAACGGGGGCATTGTTGCCCACGATATCTGCCGAGAAAAACATCAGAATATGTTCTGACGGTAGGACAAATGAAAAAGTAGCAAGGAAGGATAGTTAACATACCCAAATTACCACCATCGGTATAAAATCTGCAAGCAAACCCTCGGACATCCCGTACGGTATCGGCGCTGCCCCTGGACCCCACAACAGTCGAGAACCTCAAAAACACTGGCGTTTGCTTTCCCGCCTTCCCAAGGAACGACGCAGCAGTAATATTACTCCAGTCGGCATACGACTCAAAATACCCATGCGCAGCCGCGCCTCTTGCATGGACTATACTCAAACGATGTCAGTATCTACTTGCTTACCATAGAGAGGTATGGGTTTACTCACCAGCCCTCTCTGGTACCCGCTCATGATCAAATCTTGTAATTTTCGTCCTCAACACAAAATCCTCCAACAACGTTGGACCCCTCTCCCCAGCCTTTAAGCTTACCCTATCAGACACCGGGGTACCGAAATCTGAGGTAGTATAAACATCTGTATCATCGACATAAAATTTGTCTAGGTATCCGTCATCACCCGGTAGCCTGGTTTTCTCGGTATCATCTTGTCGTTTTGGGAGGACATTGCCGCCATGGCCCGCGTAGGGGCATCCTAGGGCCGACACAAGAGGAGCAGTGAGAAGAATGAGTGAGGATAGCAGCGCAGGCTGCATTTTCCTGAAGGTGAATAACATCGTAGAATGTATTGTTAGGGTAGAATATCAGTACGCAACTACGCAAAGATCAATGTCAGAAAAAACTTGAGTGAACAAAGCCTGAAAAGAAGGGTCGTCAGAGTAAATAAGTATGAAATATAGGTAAAAGATGTTTTACCTATTTCAAGGTTCCCTTGTTGATCACCTGAGTGAGACAACCGTAGATGATCTCCTGCCAGGGCGGTCGGTGGTGAAGAGGGCTTCTTAAATAACCCAGTCTTAGGGACCTGGTGCACGTCCAAAGTCTATCCCGAGGCCGTGTAAGACACCCCATGCTGCCACCGCAGTTGCTGTGATTATACCGTAGAGTACATAGCGAGTACAGACCGGCAAACGAGGTATTTCATGATTGGTAATTCCACCGCTGACCATAGCCATAGGCTGGCCATAGCTGTCATGGAAGGACTCCATCTACCCATGTTCCAGGCCACACATGGGGACATTTTCCTGGTGCATTGGCACCATATGATGCCAATCCCGTACCTGATCTGGACCGTGAAATGGTTAGTTAAGCAAGTTCGGGGGTTATGTTAACGAGCACCTTAATTAGTCCACTCCTGCTGTGTATGTAGATCCACAATGACGCTCATTTATCTGTACTCTATAGAAAAAATAGCATGAGAGACAATATTCTGCCATGCAAGACAAGACAACAACAACCCTACACTACCCTGTTATTTATTGATCTAGGATAATAATGGTATCAACATGTGAATCATTCGTAAGTATACCCAGGCCAAAATGCGACTAGATATACGTAGAACAGAAAATTAGATAGTACCATACCTAACCATTGTGCACTCTAATCTACTCTTACGTCTTCGGCTCGCCAGCGTGCATGCATGGCTGCATCTCAAACAATCTACAGGACGCAACACCAAACAAGCACGATCTTACGTACCTACACCTATAACCCCTCAAATATATCTTTTTTAGCTTTACACCAGCACAGGGAAAAAGTAAAATGTTCTAGATCTCTGGAGGGGTTGGTGTGGGCTAGAGTGACAACTATTAGCCCTTTACTCTAACTTAATTCACATCCTGCGTGTTTGAAGGGTGCGCAAGCAGGATTGGGTGACATCTCAAGAAGGCGTTCCCTGTAAGGAGCTGCTGAACAGCCAGCTCGGCAGATGGCCCAGCACCAGTGAAATAAGATGCATTTCCAGGCACCACTTTGGTGACCCCAGCACTCTATTGGTAAGAAAGTCCTGGGATTGGGGATCACATCCTTCGTGCATATCCAGCAGGTGCAGGGATTAGGTACTCTAGTACTATACGGATATTCTAAGTTGATTTTCGGCAAAAGAACCGTATGCGCCACGAGCACACCTACCTGCGCCACATGACAGATCCTGGGCAAAACATAGAGACCAGGTAGGTTGGGCAAATTAATGTCTCGCATACACTCCTATTTTTACATGAATTTCCGTTGGAAAACGTGGACAATTGAAGCTCTGAACGAATTTCATTGGTGCTTTCACGAATATCACGTCTTAGGCGGCCCGTGCCTGATCGTGTGGGCGTTTGGGTTCGTTTTGGATGGATCACTTACTTAGACTATTCTTCCTCATTTTTGTATCAACAGTCAAGCTGAGAACCACTTGCACCCAATGGGGGGAATGTACGTCGTTCATGCTGAGCAGATGCAGTGGATTTTCCTTCTTGTCATGCTGTCCTAACAAGCACTGTCCCTCAGCCGCTTTGTCTCAATTACCAATGCCCATTGCAGTATGCAGTGCTATATATATAGTATATTGCATGTGCTATGAATGGTCCTTCTATCCAAGCCGTGTCGAGCCGTGGCATCAGCTCGCCAACGTACCGAAAAATATGCCTGACATGTTGCCATGTCATACTAGTTTCCTTGATGCAATAGATAACCCCCGATTGGTCACCATGCGATCAACAAGGGGTGGGAATTTGTGAATCGGTATGGACGTGCAAAAGTAAGTTATGCAGGTGCATACCATTGGCGACAATGGGTACCTAGGAGTACAATGCTTGAGATGTCTCATATGCACCAGTCGTACGTTTAGCGATCAAAGCAATGCCTTAGTGATCCGTGGCTATTGACAGTTGGTCTCCTCCGGCAAATACGACCTAGATCTAGCTATTCTTGGGCATTAATGCTCATGTGGAGATAGATTTGTGGAATTGATGGTGGCACCGACATCACTCACACTGAATAGCTACTAGAGTAGTTTGATAGGTTAGGTGGAGGTATGTACTCAACCTATGGAAGTGTCTTGATCCCCTCCTTCGTCGGTTGGTCATACAACCAGACCCTTCTTTTTTTGAGGCTTTACGCCTTTCCCCCGAAGGGAGCCTTAGGCTATGAGGCGGGTGCAGCCAGAATACTTCATTTTTTTTTTTTAAAGAATCATTAATCGCAGACTACTTGATTCCTATCAAGACCCAACCACGAAATGTCCGACCGTATACGTACGTATATATGTAGCTCAAGTACCTTATGGCCTTACAGCCTGAGTTACTGTACTCGCTTATCCCCACCTAGGTAGTTTCAAACCAGCACACGCTGGATCTGGAGCTATGCAGTCCCGGGCCTGGGCATGAGGCTATCAAGGTCCCGTCTATAAATTACCCAATTCAGTAAGAACCGTCGGCGCGGTTTTAAGGTTTTCGGATTCGGCTATTTCTACCTCTAGCTCGGCCTCGGCCGGAGATTGACTGGTCATCACAAGGTCAAGTACCTAGGTACCGTAGATCTGTTGTGGCTGGTCGTCGGGACAAGGCCCTGGCTGGGATAAGCGCAGTCAACTGTTGGTGACAACAGTTGCATGGGGGTCAGTGGCTAGTGCTAACAGATTGGGAGTAGATTACCTATTTTTAATTGATGGGAGTTTTTAAGGATCCGTTTTTAAGCATACCGCATCCACTGGGAAAGAAGACTCCATGTCACTTTTTAAGACATAGGTAGGTCGAGCCCACGCAGGAAAGTCGATATGCAAGGTTAAAAAGAAAGTGGCTTTAACGTGAGCTCAGCCTATGTCTTAAAAAGCGACATGGAGTCTTCTTCCCCAGTGGATGCGGTACATGGTTTATGGAGAATAATGTGAAGCATCAATCCAATATGTACTGATAGATTTACTGCCCTGGGGTGTATGAGCTTTTGGAAGTGGGCGGATTTTTGACCAAAATTGGACACCAAAATTCCCAGACCTGGATCCTATGCACCACAATTAAGCTTGGGCCTGAAAACTGTGCATTTGTGCTTTTTGTATTAAGAAATTCCTCTCTTTTCTTTGTAGAGCAATTGTAGGTAGTAGTTTTTATGTTTTGGATGAGCCGAAAACTTTTGACTCTACCACCTTACATTCCCCTGGAAACATTTGCTGTACTTAGACAGTGGCACACAAACTCTTTCAGAGATAAGGGACCCAAGAAAAAGGAATAGGTATCATTAGCTTCCCGCCTCGAGACTCTTTCTCGGCTGGGGACTCAGACAGGGGTGCCAAACCGATTTCATTTTGTAATGATTTTACCACTGGGGAAATCTGATCAATACGGAGTACGGAGTACCTAGTGCTACAATGCTGTGTTAGCTGGGGCCATGGTGGTTGTGTAGCGTTGTTAATGAGTTAAAGTTTTGTCTCAGAGTATATCCCTGCCATTCAATGCGTATGGGAGCACGCACGCCTATGCATAATCTTTAGTAAGTTTTGTCCGACCCCTCGTACATGTGCATGAATGAGGCCCTAGCTCCGGTGAATACTCTGGTACTTAATTGCCGTAGAGAAAAGGCATGGATCGGTAGGTAGACCAATCTGGGCGCAAATCACAGCTAGGTGGTTCATGGCACAAAGCCATATAGTAAAATTCTCGACCACATAAATCCGCCCTGCCATTTTTTTCGGGGGCATGACAAACACAGCTGAGCCCCGGGGTACATATATTCTGGTGTAGGTCATGTATGCCTTGTTTTTATTCTATTTTCAGGGTCTGTGGTCGTGGAAGGCCTTTGGCTATGACGAGTCTCCGAGGGTTCCCATTACGGTGTTGATTCCAGTGGGAGCTTTGAGTTGGATGCTCACGTGCATGATATATATGTACAAAAGTTCAAAAAGTCTGTTTCTCATTACCTGATGCTATATATAGAGTGTATACATATACGTATATACAAGATATATATACACAGTGTATTCTTGATGATTCCCTTGGACAGCTTTATCATTATTATATAATCCCTTCTGCTCAAGCTACGGACTGCAATTTGTCCATATTTCGGGAAGGGGTAAGATATAGAGTCATTTAAAGTGCTTGTCTATGAAGGCACTTTTGGTGTATGTCTGTCTCGGCTTGCTACAAAAATTCTGCTCACGTCAGAGCACGAGGATGCGCGTGCAAACCTTATTTCAACATCAATAGCATGGTAAATTTATATTTATTTCCTCTGGCGTATAAACATCACTACGGCACCTACTCTGTGCAAGCACGGTAAGGGGCTGCGAGCGAGGGGATGTGGACAGGCAGGTTGCATTCTACTATTACCTAGATATGCATAGATATCGGCTTGGTGATGCCGTGTCCCCGCTTAATATCATACTGTGTGGTATTACTTCCACCGTATTCCATAATTCAGTTTTTGCGAAGCAATGCAAGGAGAGCTGGCGTTGCTAGAACGAGGTTTGAGCATGACAGGTAGAGGTAGACCGAGCCATGTGAGTGCGCCCTGAATGTATGGCAGCATGCGATTTGCCAAAAATGGACCTTCGACTCGCGTCAACAGTACCGAGTTGAATTACACCTAGGTACAATAGAGTGTAAGCAGGTTAGTAATTTGAAGCCCGCATACACAACCATGCCACTGACGTCACACTACTATAGCTAGAGTCGGATTCATTTGGGCCCCACTTCGACATAGATTGGCTCCACTGATAGTCGTTCAAACATCGCGATCATGCCAGGCCGAGACCTCACTAACAAGCATCCATCCAGTAGCCTTGCTCAATAAACCAAGACCACAGTAGTAATATATGCCAGTTCCCGGCTTCACACTTACATTGACATTGACGTATGTATATAAGACTGTTGAGAAGCTGCAGTAATTGGCAGGGTATCCAGATCTACATGTCTCCCGCAAGTTCCACTGTCGGTAACATGCGCATGGGGATTGCAGCTGGTGTAGGCAGGGTCATATGGATGCAGGCCCACAAGTTAACTATTGAAATATTACTCACAATTTGATCACCAGAACGATCTGGACTCTGTAGCCGATAGCTGAATACTGATCTATTTTCTTACAATCAGACAGTCGTGGTAGTATCACGTGAGCTATAAAAAGCGAGAAATTTTAGGCCAACATTACGTATAGAAACCTGGTTGTTCAGCAGACCAATTTATGCACCGCACCAAAAACAGCGTACCATAGCATTTTGGCGCTTTACACTTGTTAATTAAATCGGATGTGCATGTGTCAGACATCTCTCTACTCATTACAAATCCCTGCACGGTCCTGCCTCTACCGGGGGTAGGTGGACTCTGATTGATATCCTAATGCAACGGGAAGGTCTACCGTAGACGTCAACCAGGGGTGGAGATTCTGGGAGCGTGGACAGTCATGGGTGGCTTTGTAAATCCAACTGGCACCGGCTTCAACCGGCTTGGATGCATACATATGGGGTGGAATTGAAAGGACTTGATATATATATACACTTACAACTTGCTATAACGGAGCTTGATGTAGCTGGCCCTTGCTACCCCGAAGGAGTTTGAGCTGTACCCTGGAAAGGATACATTTTGATAGGTTCTCTTATTAGGCCAATTATTGACCGTTGAGAGTATTCCGTGCCAAATTCTTAAGAGTAGCACTTTTACCACTGTTGTGTTAGATTGTTCACGCTAAGAATAGTACTCAAGTATTAGAAGCCTTCTTCGAACGAAACTCGAAAATATGAAATAAGAGTAGGACAGTTTAGGAGAACCCAAGTAACTACTATAACCTGTATAAAAATGGTGTCTCTAAACAGGAAGGGAGGGGGCCATGGGTCAAAGGAGTCCTAAATCAAACTGCTAATGAGTCTGGGTGCTTCCGATGGGGTGCAGATCTATTCTACGAGTATAACCACTAGTGTAACATTCCGGTTCCGATATGGGTATCGTTGGCACTGCTACTACGCTACTTCTTGGTTGGCACTTAGGAATGTTTTGGGTTGCGCCAGGCTACTGAGTAGTAGGAGTCCGACCCTCTGAGTATGGGGAAGAACTGTGGCATTTTCGCTTCAAGGCCTTCGATTCCTTAAACCTATCGTTCCAGTCTGGTAGGCATGGTAGGCTCCGGTATTGCAACTACAGTTAGGTCCTAATTCACCGGCATGAGACAGCTGAGGATCATATTTTAAGAGAGTTATCTAGGCCCTAGAGGTAACACGCGGTTTGGTAGAATTGGAGAAGCTTCATTAGCGATACATTTTTTTGTTTATAAGCACAAACTTAGGGGGGGAGATAGCTGGACTGGACAATGGTGGTTGCGAGAATTCAAAGTTCAGAGTAATTTCTTGACGAGTTTCCAGTAGCCCTAAAGGCACTCAGAATATTGAAACGCAGGTACAGCGAAGTCCGCCGGCGCAATCGGTTTATATTTCCTATTCGGCTGAGGGTGGTGACACTATAGGTCACTAATTGGATGATGGTTTTTTGGCCGATTGCGGCATAGCATCCGTATATACTGGATGTAGGGACATTGAGGAATGTCTTTAGTTGAGTTCTTAATTGGGCTCTCTGATGTCTCTATAGCCCGAGGTGGTGCCTTGGAGAAAATGTAGGATGAAATTACCAAGGCATGTCCATTGTAATAATATACGGAAGTACAGGCTCGAGACATCGTGGAGTTGCAGGCTCAATTATATTACTAGGGCTAGTGATTATTATTGAAGTGTACCTGAATCCACACGATTACCAGCCGCAAATCCGGAATTTAACTCATCAGCTTGAGCTCTGTGACTGTGAAGCTCTACTTCGTGCTTCCAAGTGGCAAGTCGCTTGATAGGCCAATGATCACTATATGCAGAAGAAACAATACAGCAACCCAGAGTTACTATAGCTAGGTAGTAAGCTGGATGATATATCCTTTTGCCCCTACAATTGCTACACCCCATCATCTGCATATATAGGTATTCGCATACCTTACATAACTGCAATCCTGCGCCAACCCACTTTCTATAGCACTGGTAGCTGAACAGAGTGCACGTAACATGATAGATAATATTGTTAAATTCGGTACAGGACCAGAAATACTATATCAAACTCCGGGCTAATCAAAACATCTGGACAGCAAGGCCGTAACAGCGCCATCCGAATTTCGACTTTTGCCTGATAAATGCATTATGTTCTTGCAATCGCTCCTACTGCATGAGGCGTAGAAATTTCGACAATTGCATACCTAAACTATTATCGTGACCAACACCTTGACAACTAGTTAGCTTACTAATAAGTAATGTGTTGGAGTTGAGACAAGTCAAAAAAAAAAAGAAATGCTGGTTTTGGCAAGGATGAGTATTCCATATATAGCCAAAATTTACAGCATCCCATACGCTGCGGCTGTCACACGGGACCGTCAGCTAAGATACCAAGTAAATCCGAGGCGTTGCCAAGATGTCGACAGTCTGCGGGGAACCCATCAAACACCGCCTCAACTCCTCCTCTCCTGACATAATTTTTCAGATCTTCTATAATCCGCATTAAGTTCAAAGGAACTATAGTAAAAGCGATCACAGGGAGCACTATTTCGTTGAGAGACAATACTAGCTCCGCTAATAATTTACCTTATATTTAACAATCCCGGCCTACCCGCACTCAACTGCATGCATACAAGTATTAAGGAATCTTACCTTATTTGATAATCATTACAGGATAATCATTACAGCTAGATTCAGGGAAATATATTCTTTGCATATTTAAGCAGTGGTGGGGGGATCCGGAATCACAGAGACTGGGACCTCAGGGTATAAAATACTACTGTACTAATCTATGGGCCCAGCTTGCTACTATCGATGCATAATATATACTGACTGCAATAGCCGTTGTGATAGCCAAATCCCAGAATCTATTATTCCGTACTTTCTCCATTATGGACTCAAGTTCTGCAACTGGGTTTCCTGAGCTGGGGGTGGTGGCACGGGCAGCCTTGGATGTATGGAAGGTCTACACAGAAGCGCCGCCTAACCTTAACGCCCTATCGGGAGATATTGCATCATTACACATCGTTCTCAAGGAGCTGCAATGGCAGACCCAAGGGAATGTCCTGGGCCCGAATTCGGACCTGCAACAGGAGCTGATCAGTTTGATGAGGCAGTGTCAATTGGTTGTGAAGGATCTAGAGGCTCTCGTTGCAGATGATACAGTCAGCTATAACACTGCCAATTCAGGCCCGGAAGAATGGAGCAAAGAAGATATTCTCAGGGTAAAAGCTAGGCTTGTCTCCATTACAAATCTCTTGATAGGGTTCAACTCCAATATAACAAGGTACGTAGTCACGGTACATGTTAACATTTTGAAGACTCTCCCTACGGAGGTAGACAGGTACCACCAGAAACTGAAACTGATCATGACCGGGTCACTTCGATAGCACCTCTGTGCACGCTGGAAGCACAACGACTCCGTCGCAGCCTCAAAGAGCATCTCAACCTAATGGAGTTCATATGGAAACCGACCTTCCCCAGTTGATCCAGCAAAAGATCCTCCGCCGCCATACTCTTGCAGCAGAGAATCCTTTATCAGGGCCGGCTGCCAAAAGCAACGATCCGTGGAAAGACTTAGTTCAAGAATTGCGTGGCATAGGGGTTTCAACCGAAGTAATACATGCATATAAGGATCAGCTTATCAACTACTCAAAAGACGCTCTCCCTACGGAAACCCCAGAGGAGCCAACCAACCAATTCACGCACTTACAGCAGCTACCACAGGACCCACCCTGCGCCCAACGTACTTGGGGTTTTGGCAACAGATGGCGCCCATTGAGCTTCATATTTAGCCACTTGTTTATTGAGGCAGCCAGGGCAGGAGATGTGACCACGCTCAAATCTAGGCTACGGTTTGTCAAAAACATCGACTGTAGAGATTCGGAAGGCTTCACTGCGCTCCAATTGGCTGTGATGTACGGCCATACATCAGTAGTTCAGGTGCTCCTGGATGAAGGGGCGGATCTAGTATCATGCAACTGGGGGGCACAAGCCCTGAATGCCGCTGCACAGAACGGCCATTCCGAGATTATACAGTGCCTTCTGGACAAAGGAGTAGGTGTTGATGCTGTAGACCCCAACCAGAACGATTATACGCCACTTTTGTGGGCTGCAAGTCATGGTCATGCCGGTGCAGTAAAGCTGTTATTGGACAGAGGTGCTAGAACCCATCTTACGGATGATGTTGAGGATGACCCGAAGAGTTGCTGCTCGGCTTTAGTCTACGCAGCCACCAATGGACATGCAGCAGTGGTGCAAATCATACTCGACAAGGCCCCACATTCCCGGGCAAAAGCAAGGTGGTCGGAAACTGTTTTTGACCTGACCGCTGGAAGTTGGAAATTTAAGATGGGAATGGCATACGTTTTGATGAAGAAGGGTGGCCACCACATCGACAAGGTAATCGATCGCGAAAACATGACTGCACTTCACGTAGCAACAGACCGCAATAATCTGGCTCTCGTTACGCAATTGCTAGACGAAGGGGCCAATATTGAGAAGCCGGATGTCTTCAAAATGACAGCGCTTCATAGGGCAGTGCGAGGAGGCCATGCTGAAATGGTGCAATTACTGCTAGAAAGGGGTGCAGATATCGGTGCAGCGACCACAAATGGCTCAACCGCCCTGCATATGGCAGTCAACCATCCTCCACCTCGGAGCTCCGCATTCGACACAAACCACGGAGAGAGGAGCTCAAGGATTGTCGAGCTTCTTCTCAATCATGGTGCCGACGTCTTCAAGGAAGACAATAATGGCAAAACACCTCTCGACCACCTCCCCAGTAGCGACCCCCTATTCAACAGCGTAGTTAACGCGTTGCTCCTCGCGGAGATGGAACGATTTGTCACGCTACCAAGACCTAGGGGGTCCACCCCCCCACCTCCAGCTTACGAGGAAGCCTAGGGATAATAGACTCACGGCTCATAGCCGGCCGTGCACTTTCCTATCAATTTCCAATGCTCCATCTGACTTTTTGCTATTTTGTTATTCACTTGAGGAAAGAATGATTTTTTTACCCACAGATACTGTTTTGCAACTGTCAGCCATCCTTGGGGTTATATGCACTGTTCTTCTTATTTGTCACCAGTTGCGCCCATATTTGCATTCCTCCAGCTTTCGATTATGATGCATGTGCAAATGTATGTATTAGTCAAATTCCCATGCTGCAATTGATTAATTCGGGAGCAAGACCATAAGCATATTCAAGGGGGGCCAGTGCCGGCAGATATTAATATTAAGTAGCTGGGTTTTACGGGAATTCCCGGCGTAGTGGTGGGACTTTAATTTCGGATATGGGGGGGGCGCAGCCTCGTGGAGAGAAGGCGCGAAGCAAAGAAGAAATGTAATATGTCCCTAGGCAGCCCAGCTTATCTCTAAATATATTTATAAGGCTGAAGTGTTAAGACAGTAAGTGCACTCGCAGTGAGTGATTATAGGCAGCGGGAGTTTTGGGTGAGTTACCCTGATCATGAGTTCGCAATTCGTACACCGAGTCCCCAACTTTGGTAAGCCCCTGACTCGTATAGCATGGGTCACAGACTTAAAATACTCCCCTCTTGGTTCCTGCCTTGCATCCTTCCTTTGTCTGCCTGTCCGCTCAAAATTTCTTCCTTATTCATCGAATACCTAGACTCCATGTAAATTCGAAAACCTGATCGAAGCACATTCGCGCCCTAGGATGAAGCATTCAAAAGATTGCCAGCCTAGGAGAACCTTAAAAACAACAATGTTACAATTATGAAAAGATAAAATACCTTGAAATGTAGACACCCCCATGAGATAGGTTTTTCACCTACATACCCGTAGATATGCATATCTGGTGGCTATAGCTACCAATTTCTATTCCCCAAAAACGAATTAAAACGCTATATAGACTCGGCAACGAAACGGGTCTCCACAGGTATAAAATGCAAGGATCCGTATCCCCTAGAAGCACAAACATTCCTTACAATGCATGATGGCAATGTCTTGCACGGTATGAATATAGCCAAAACTGCCAATATAAAACCCCAGGGTGAGGGTAACAAAGCCTTGATATCATGTGACCATAAAGCCATGACGCCAAGCCACTATTCAGATAGTCTTGTGTAGTAGAACTCTCAAAGCATAACTAGCAGGCCGACCCATTGTGCACCGCCAACCCCGGGCACTCTGCCCCACGTCCTGTACATTGCCTCGGCCAAAATGCATCTACCAACAGTCTTCCCTAACATCCTCTGCATCACATGCCAAGCCATCGCTCCTGCCCTGTCAGCTCACGCTTTTTCCTTGCGAAACTATACCACCACCCCACCCTCAAACCCAAATAACCCCAACAGCCCCTCTCGCCCTCCACTCATCAGCCGCTATCAAACCACACCAATTGAGCTCTTCCGTGTCGGCCCCGGCAAAAACATCCTCCTCCGAGACTACGCAGTCCAGCGGGCCCAGTACGGGCGGAGCTCAATTGATGTCCATATCGCTCCAGATGGGTTAGTGTATCCTAAAACCGGCCCAAATTTTGAATGGCCGAACGGTGCGAGTGTGAGACCTCTTGGGCCTATGTTACAACGGATTGTGAGGTCGTCTAGAGTAAAGGATACGGTCATCTATAGGTTACCAGAAGGTGCGTGTACAGGTTAGGGTTTTGAAGCTTGATGCGAATCTTTACATTGTTCTTTTGGTGACAGGGTAAATATTAGATTCAGGCCTTGAGCTCCCTACACAGTTGGTATTGTTGCATGAACACAGTGATCAGTATTCGATTCAAACCACCGAGCCCGTCAGTCTCAATGGTAGGAAGCGAAGCCTGAAATCTGCACCCCAACAAACGAAGGTGACTGATGGCTCAAAACCACTAGATCTCAATGACCGTATCACAGACTGGATCACGAAATATGGGGAAGCAATGACGAAGTTGGAGTGGTGTGACCGATACAGTATCCCTGGCCCTTCTAAAAGATTTTATTTTAGACGGGTGGGTGTGTACACGCATAGTAAAAAGATTACTCGTGCACAATTTATACCTACCTATTGATTTCAACTACATTCAGAGCACACCGAGGAATGTGTATGGATAGAAACAGCCCTCGGGACCTTCTCCATCAGGCTAGCAATCTTTCCCGTAGGTGGATGGATAGACGGCACGACCATGGAAAGTACTTCAATAGATTTGACTTGGATCCCATAGCCAGACAGCTGGTGTATACTTACACACCCAATAGCGCTCTGGGGCTTCTGAATCTTCGACAGTTGGTCATAAATTGGCGGGCATGGTCAGATCCATATCTACTTCTACATACCTAGTCTCATGCCAGTCTACTTCGGTGGTGTTTTAGTCTGGCCGGACGACTTACGTAATGTTTCAGAGAATTCTATTATCACAGCCTAAGTAGCTATAGGTCGCCGTTTGGTCTTGCAGCCAAAGGTGCAGTACGGAGTACGGTCGTAACGGAGTACCACATTGCAGTATAGCCCCGACCCCACCCCCTTAGAATTCACAGAGCTTTATCAAAGAAAATAAGAAGAAGAAAAAGGATAAGCATCGTTGTGCATGTGCATGTGCATCCTTAGTCTTAGGCTCGATGGAGGTCTGATCTTTTGCAGTCTGAATTGCTATATAGATCCAGCAAGTCTACCGGTGATTACCTCCAGTCACAACAATTTTCACCGGCTTTTCGCGGCTCAACAGACCGCCCTGGACCCGTTCCGGATTCCCCGGATTCCCACTCACCAGTGCTCATAATCACGGCTGCCTTTACGCCTTCAGTTGAGCGTGACTATAGCGCGCGCTTCAGTCCCCAAAGCAAGAGAATAAGCGAATACGATCACACATCGATTTTCGCCTGCGTGGCTATAGCGCTGCCAATCATCGCTGGATTAAGAAATCCAAAATGCCATGCCTAACATTCCAGTGTCCTGATAAAAGCTTGATCATGAAATTAGTGTGACAGCGAGAAACAAATGTGATACATACTTGACTATTGTCTCACCAATATCAAGCCCTTTTGTGACTGATGATGTTCACAAACCTACGGAGTACATCAGGTGAACTTGAAAAACAGTACCATGAGTCTCAGTGTCGCTTCCGGCTTATCAGAAAGTCGGCTGCATGTACTCTACGTTACCTCTTCAGACGGTGTAGTAACAGTTTCCATGCATGTGCCGTTCATCATCCACAAACCTTGGCACGAAATATAGCCAACTCAAGCTTTCTGGGTCTGTGCCCAGTGACTGATTGGTTTGTTGCCACCATATCCCCCAAAAATGGCGAGTGCATGTGCATGAGCAGAGCTCCTCCCGCTAGGTAGGTCTTCATGAGGGAGTTGACTACGGGTTCGGATATCTACGATTCCCTGCAAAGTGCAAGATAGTGGTACTGTACTGGCCGTGTATCTGAGAATCCTGGAGCAGATCAAGGGAGACCTTCTGATCATGGATACACAACTAATATTTACATGCAAGAGCCCCTCAGTTTCAAAACTGCGGGTTTGACAGCTTCAGCAAATCACAAAACTGTATCATTCAAGAAGATATTGGGTAGTTTATTCTAGGCTTGATCAGGTGTCTCTCAGGACTTCTTAGGGCACCAATATCGATTCGATATTCTATCGTGTTGTTACTTTTCCATCAATTTTGCTCCTCTGGTGCAGGGGTCGGATGGGGCTAACCAGATATCTTGGGATTCATTTGCTATCTACAGCCTCGTCACTTAGGACCCAAGATACCACACTCAATTATATATAGATATGGTACAAGAATATATTAAATTCAGGTCATCCTCGACCACAGCCCTTAATTACCACAAGCAGATATCCATGCTGAGCTTTGACTGGAGAGCATCAACTACAGAAGACAGCTTCTGCGTCTATTGGAAAGCTTAATACTCCACTTTTATGATTACAGGCTAGCTCCGTATGAAACCGCCTCAGAAAAAGAAAGGAAGGACTCAGAGCCATATCATACCCCACGTCTATATGTAGCCTTATATATATTAGTATGCATGTGCTTAGCCGATGACTTTCATATTGACCTTTGAGATGTCTTACCTAGGCAACAGTTGATAATTACTTGGGCACTAGAAGTTACCCTGTTAGTCTGATGGTAACCTTGTGATATTTATCGAAATTATCTCCAATAGAATAATTAGAAGGGACTCAACTCCACAGAACTACAACTGAAAGCGATTACCCCCTTAAGAGCACTGCATGAAAGAAAAGCAAAGATGGATATAAGCATGACCAGCGCATAATGGCCACCCGGTGCGTGGGACTTCAATCTATCTTCCGGCCCCGCACCATATCAGCTTCGCAGTGAAAAACAAAGCCAAGACTCATAGGGTATTTTACTGCAACAACGCATACATTGTGGTGGATATCCAGGAAGATATAGGAAAAAATCAGAGTGTCTATTTTTTTTTTTTAAGAAACTGCTTGCGCGGAGTATGTATGGTACCAGGGAGGAACAAAAACACAATGGGGAAAGGAACCAAGATGCTCATAATGGGTACAGGCAAAAACACGAAGGAAGCTGCTGCTTTCTTGCCCTCCTCAGTGAACCACCACAAATGAATAAAAAATGAAGAAGTTTCATCATCGTAAGAAAAGGATACGTAACGCGATAGTGGTGGCTTTGATAGCAAGAGACGGGTAATTATGTTGATGATATATTCCCAAATTGCATAGATCGAAAAACTCAAAAGACAAAACCCCATATGCCCAGATTCAGAACCGAGAAATAATAGACACACAAATCTTGAATAAAAGACAATAATAACCCTCAATCCAGAGGAACATTAGCTGGAAATGAATACAGCATTTGAATGAAGTATAACACAGGGAATTTTGAAAGGTATATGGATAGGCATCACCACCAGGTGAGGATTTCCAATTGGACCCGCAGCATTTGGTGCGAGTACTATTGACAATATTCTCGGTGTAGATGGTAATATATGGCATCTATCCGCGGCGGGATATGGGGGATCTCACCATGTCGATCTGGTGGCTAGCGCTGATTGGTGGTGCCCACAAGGCATATGCGCTCCTGCTACTTTCTCACCCGCCGCAGGACGAAGACACCAACTTCAATCAACCCACTCTCCATAGCTCCTGAATTCCAGCTACTCTCGCCTGGCCTATCTCGATTCATTGCCCCTTCTTTCCTACCAACTGCCTCACCTACAACACCGCCCATCCCCTGTCCTACTGCAGTATTACCCCCACTTCCTGCCAAGGCACTTGCCATGACTGCTTCCCCCATTCCCTTGCTGCTAGGCCTAATTGCGAGAGCGCGAACCCCATCGATGACCTCCCGTGCAAGGTCACCAGGAGGTCCATAACCCATTGTGAACCCTGAGGATGAATGCGAAGATGGAGAAATCGAAGTTGTCTGTTGCGTGGCCGGAATGGGCTTAGGGCTTATGGCCAGGTTAGGGCTACGAATGCCGAGATAATGAGCAGATGCCTCGGGAGACATTGGAGTGACAAATGTGGGCGTGAGTATCTGGGTCTCCGGTAACTCAATAGAGGTTGGTGGCTGGGCACGGTTTGAGTCCTCCTTCTTTTGCACTGAAGATTTGAAGCCATCGTTCTTTAGGGGTTGTGTTGGCTTCGGTGTTGTCGCTGGTAGATTCTGTGGAAAGGGGAAACTGGACAGATTTGGTGTATCAACAGCGGGAGTAGTAAGGTGCTCATGTGTTGGTATCGGCTTTGCCCGCCGTGAAAACATGTTAGTGATACTAGCGTAATGGTGCTTAACTATCTCCCGGATCCGCATCTGCTCCTGTTGACTCCACCACTCCCTCCAGCTCTCATCGTTTAACCGTATCTGTTGGGTAGAGGCATAAGCTACTTCTATAGAAAGACTTCCACCAGTAAGATGGCTTAAAGCTGCCACCAGTTTCTCCATTCTGCGTTTTAGATCTTCCCAATCCGCCATGGAATCAACAGCAGGCATATTCCGTATCTTCCATAGTAGGTCCGTTGGTAATGTGTGCAAAACCATTAATTTCCTTAGTAGCGGATCTAAAACGGGGCCTAAAATGTTTCTCACAAACTGCCTGGCCCCTGTCTTTGTTGGATAAATAAATAAAAGGCTTCCACGATTGTCATGGAGTTCCACGAGACGGTCCACTAAGATAGAGGATGTTGGAGAAAACATTCCTGCGTCGTCTATAGCAGAGTTTGGAGGAATGAAACGTTCTAGGAGGCTAAAATGCAATGAATTTGGGGGTAAAATAGGGTTGTTCATTAATAGATGTCCAGGGAGCCTTGAACCTGGCATTTCTCCCATAGCAACCACGATGCTATTGAAGACGGTTGGGGCAAAATAACAACCAACTTCCCTGGAGACAGAACCTGCGAAGGGATTGTCAAACAGTCCGTTGCCCCCAGCCCCAGCACTTCGAGGCCCGGGAGCGGGTGGGATGGATGGCAACCTATTGAGCGGAATATGTGGTGGAATCACATGGGAAACGTTGATGTAAACTCTATTTGTGCCCTGCTTACCATATCGTCTTTGTATGGCTGAGGTAACTGTATGAATGGTAGTCGTAACACCATCCCGGGAACCTATAGGTATTATTCCTGCGTTAGGGTGTTTGCTGCTGCAACGAGCTGTGATGGCAGGTGATAGCTCTTGTCCAGCCATTGCCGCAACGGCAGGTGCATCTTTAGCAGAAGCTGGCAGCCTCCCCTGATGCGTGGCCGTTGTTGATGCTCCAACAGACACATAAGCTGGGTCTGGTGCTGTGGGTAGTGGGCATGGTAGTGTATATGAGAGAACCCGAACCGCCTCTTGGGTTACCTGAACAGGGGAAAGTGAGGATACTAAGTAAATAAAATTAGCAACACATCCAGAAGGTAGGTTAGGGTGGGCAAAAGCTTACATAGGACCTCAGCAGCCCCCTTTAACCACTCCTCACCTACACCCCAATTCTCATCCTCTCGAAGCTCTTGTGCGAGTTCCTCCTGTCCGCCCTCGCCTCCTTCGGCAATCTTACGCTCAACCTTCTCTTTGCAAATATCAGCATGCCCAGAGAGATCTGCTCTTCTCGCTGTAGTATCTCTATTATGGGATAAAGTTCCATCTGATGTAGCGGGTCGACTTGCATACTTGGCACTTTCGGCGTCGTCCCCTTCTAATTGCCCTTGTCTATCAGCCATTCCGTCGATATTGTCGGATGGGGTAGGGCAGTGCCAAATCATACCACCCACTTCCTCGGGCGGTGTGAGCAACCAGCTGGGGTGAATCCCTGGCACTAGTAAACCTGGTGCACTCTCCCTCCGTCTCTCGTATGCTCTTCCGTCCGGTGTATTGGGAAAAAATCGTGAATAGGGGTTGTGTGGTAATAGGATGTGTTGAACACCTATGCCAAGAGCGTCGAGCTGTACCTTGGGAGGAGGTGGTAATCTGAGCCGGAGCGGTGATTTTGGTGATGTTTTAGCACTTGAGCGCGGTAACAAAGGTTTGGCCGTTGTCTTCGATACAGATGATGTGGCGGTCGATGTTGGGATATTGCTAGACCCCAATCCAGATGAGGTTACAGGAGACCCTATGGTCGTTGATGTGATCGTGGGGTTAGAAACAGCAGCTGTAGTGGGTGTAAAGGAGAGTGACAATGATGATGGTGAACGTTGAATTGGGGTCGTCGGTTGTTGCTGGTGTATCTGTTGATGAAATGACAAATTAGATGCCGATGCCTTCGTCTTAACTCTGAGAAGTAACTCCTCCGGTGTCTCGTATGCTCCAGAGCTGGTCCTGCGGTGATGGTAGAAATAGTGATGATGATGATGATGATGCACAGTGCCCACCCCCTCAGTCTCAATTCCTGTCACCATTTCCCCCCACCCACAGTCCCTAGTGATTATCGCACTCGTGCCTGCTGAAGCCAAGGATGTACTGGAGGGGGCCCTCCTAGGGCCTGCAGGTTCCCGGTCCCTGTCACCCACGGCAGTATTTCGTAGTGCGAAATATCCCCCCTCGCTCTCAACTATCCTGGGGGAGAATTTTCCACTATTATCTACCACACCTCCAAAAGCTATCTCTTTCGTCACCTCAGCTGGCGAGGCAGGGCCAGAAAGACCTCCAAGAATTGGAAGATAGGGGCATGAACTAGAGGCTCTGATCCTGCCTGGCTGTGTCGACGGGTTCGTGGTTGTGGCGGCTGCCAGGGCCCCCGCTGAATCTGTAGGTGGATTCGTGGAAGATTTTGATATGGAACCACACGAAGAACTGTTTTTGGCGGAGGTTATCATGAGCAATGGCGACAAAGCGGTTACCTAGATATTCTTGGTGATCGAGCAAAACAGAGTCGAACGCCGTCGTGGAAACGCTGTATAGGAGCATGACATGTCAGCAAAGACCATCGCTAGTAGCCGTCGTGAGTTCCACGACGTGCACATCCCCCCTGCCAATCACCGCCATCAACACTAGTCATATTCCATTGGGTTGCCAATACCCACTAAAAGCACAACCTATTCAGAGGAGAGGGACTTTCGACCAAACTCCGAACCTCCTTCTCTGATACACCTATGGCAATACGAAGAGACCCAACTCACTTTTGAATGTCAATAACCCTTCCCGCCGCGGAACAGTCCCTGCAGTACCGGTTTTTGCTGGCAGTCCTTGGCTGTTTAGCCCCTTGTGGTAACTACGTGGGTGAGGAGCGGATACCGATAGCTGATGGTCAATCTGAAACACCGCCGGATATAATAAACGCTTTTATCCCCCGTTCAGTCAGCTTCAATAGGAATTCCCGGAGGCCTCAAGACCCCTGTGTTTCCTGTCTCTTCGGGACTAGTCTTTTGACAGACCCTGCGCGGTAAGTCAATAGCAGCCTTTCTGCTGTTGCCCAACTGATAACCCGTATAGAGCCTAAGTTATGTTGTGAAAAGAGAGCCTGTTGGTACAGATGAAATGTCAGCTATGCACTCCAGTCTCCCTCGCCTGCGGCAGTAGGAATGATGGATGAACGCTAAAAGACGAATAGCTGATGATACGCGAGGAAGGAGCTGCAATGGGTTTGCCCCATCCAACTCGTATTATGAAATCGCTGCAGCCCACTCGGTTGGTGGTGACAGCAAACTCACAAATAATAGGAATGCTGTCCAGGTTTATCAACGTAGCAACGCCAATTTAAACAATAAGTCTGGTGGCTGGCTCATAATGAAGAATGCACAGATGTCACTGCAGCATAGCATTGCACTTGAAAGAAAAAATAGAGATGCCCGGATGAAGTGACTACTTCCGTGCGCAGCAAAAAGACTGTTGGAGACGTAGAGGGGACCATAAAAAAATTTTTTAAAAAAAACCAGAAAATCCGACATAGAGCCTGGTGCCGAGAGGGCGGTAAAGACCGTGTAAAATAATACAATAGTGGGAAGCCAAAAGGAGTGGTACAAATATCCATAAGTAGTTTGATGAAAACGAAATCGCAGAAGCCTCACCTAACCAACGAAGGGAGGGATAAGCCGTAGATGCGGTAGAACCCTTCCTTTGCCAATCTTTGTATCCCCAGAAATGTTTACGTCGATATTGGTGCTGGCAGCTCTCGCATATGTTGTGGATGGAAGAACGAATTCCAACTGCTCTGACTGATACCCAGTGATGGATGCTGTAGAATGAGGTTCTCTTTCCAAGGTCAAATATAGCCGGGTACGGCACGATCGGTAAGAGAATACCTCCTCGGTCGGTATTTGTAATTGGTGTCTGTACTGCTCGTTACAGAATCTCTCGTGTCCCGAACCCCGTCTGTCTCCCTCTTCGCACAAGACAATGGCCGCCAACAATCAATCCCCAGATATAGAAGGCGATAGGACAATCTGAGCTGTTCCTGGATGTAGCGAACCGAGATTCAAGGTTGAGCTAGATAGTTAGATGGATGTAAAGGCTCCTCTGCTTCGAATTTTCGCACCCTGCCAGTAAAGTAGTAAAGAAGTCAAGATCGGGCCTCCACTGCTGATGGCTGGCGGCTCCTAAGTGGTGTATCTCAAAAAGGGACACCAGTATGCGCAAGCAACCACACAGACCACAAGGGAGGATGTCCCAGAGGACCCTTGCCAACGATTGGACAAAAGACAATTCGGTTGCCAAAGTGTTCTGTTCGTGCAGGGAGCTGCCGATGACCGGTAAGGTAGAGGCAGGGCACTGAGCTTGTAGTCTATCCTCGAGAAAAACGGGAGAACTTTGGCGCCAAAAGGCTGGAAACTTCAGCTCTACTGTAAACGTAGATTCACGAACGGATGTCGGATGTGATGGAGCCCTGAAGAAGTCGGGCTGTGCAGTCCTGTATACTTTCTCCGTTCCGATACAGTACTGTCTCTCTTCTCCGCTGGTTGTGAGAATGTATGGGAACGGATGTGGAACGTCCCCCTGCTTTTTAGTTCACCGCCCCCGAGCTCGATGTTTCTGCTTGCTGCTCTTGCTGCTAGTAAAATTTTCGTTCGCTGCCGCTTCGTGCAGCCAGGTCTGTCTGCACCGTTTCGCAGGTCAGGAACTACATACAGTACATAGGGAGACTGCACCAGCAATCTGCTTCGGCAATTCACAACAGGGTGGCTTGGGAGAGGAACCTAAGTACCTACTGTAGGTAAGTAGGCCTGACTGCTTGCCGATATTCGGACACAAGGGAAAAAAAGAAAGGAAAAAGAAATGCGCGACCTGTAAGTAGGCAGTGATTGGCCACCAACGGTATCCGAAAAACCACCAGTGAACAAAATGTCGGCTCACGCTTTGCTGATGGAAGAAAGCTCGATCGTTGGAGAGATAAAGGAGGGGGGGATACGATGGCCAGGGGGAATACCTACAAATCGAGCCCCACTAATACTTAGTGTCAAAGTGCTCTTTCGCTAAGGTTATCTGGAAAACGGGCAACAACATCTAGGTACTTAGATGTGGCGGTTACGGATACTGCCAGCGGAAAAAGAAAGGGTGACAACGCGTGTTGGAGATTGAGGCGGACTCGGAGTCTGCTACCTACTTACGACCAGTGTCTTCCTCTCCACCCAGCAATGATCAATCCGTATGGTTATCAATCATGTGGAGGTAGAGCTGCCAGCCTAACCCCCACAAATACCCAACACCTCCTCTCATAAGCGGGGATACCGGTTCTGGAAAAACATATGCAGCATCGATTTCGATGTGCGTTCACTCTGTTATTAAAATACTGTGAGAAGTCGCACAAGAGGACAACCAGCTGCAGGTCTCGAACACCTTGAGTGTGACTGGGAAACTCACGGCGGGGCGGCCAAAGCTCAAGAGTACACACCTTTCTCTCTGGTGGTTACTCTAGCTGCCGCTAGCCCACCCCGCTGCCTGCTAGGTACAAGGGAGGGTCCAGAGTAGGCCAATACTACGTACTTACATAGGTGCAGCAAAACTCAAGCTATATGCGCATTTGTTTATTTGATACCCCGAGCTCTTGTTTCCTATCCTTCTTGGCCATGACATCTCATACCACATGACAGCATGCAGAGGCGGGATTGCAGTTAGCTGCATTGTAGAGTACACCACATGTAAGGTACTGTAACCTGACTAGAAGCCTGTCCCCCACGGGAGTCACGTGAGATACAGTATTTACCTAATTAGTGCAGAGCCAATCAAAGGGGGCGGGGTTTGTAGAGTATTGTACATATAGACATACATACCATGCCCAAGTGTGGTTTGTGCTCCCAGCCGCCCCACCTAGCAACAAAATGAGAGTATTGGCGTGCAAAACCAATAACAGGATATTTGCGGATATGCTAGGTTTTTTATTTTTTAATTTTGAGTCTATATATACGCCTTTCCCCCGAAGGGAGCCTTAGGCTACGAGATTGGATTTTTTTATATTAATAGATATTGCTATGCACATACAAAATCGGTTGGTTGAGACTATACATATCAGTACTTAAGTAGGTATGGGGAGTAGCGATTCTAGAAACGATTCTAGACTAGCTAGTGAGGGGTTGGTGGTTGGCGTCTGTGTTGATATCATACGTGGAAGAAACATTGGGGGTTGGTCTGCATGTTCAGGGAAAACAGTCAATGTTACGAGAACGGTGGTTCTGTATCGTATGTACAGTAGGTACTGTATAAGTGCACTCGAGTTTCCAAAGTTGGGTGCATGCAGTTGTATACCCACCCTCTACCTCACCAGATAATAGGTACTGCTACCGGTACTCTGAAAGCATGTTCATTCATGTGTTAGAGTCGAATGTCAATCACATGCTCGCACTGATCTTGCAAGTGGAAACCCGACTGCATGTCTCGTCAAAAAAAAAAAGGAATAATGTTCGTTGGCTTTGGGGATTGTCAGGGACTTTCCTGCATCCGTCCATCAGTCCTTGGTACTGCTAAGTCGAGTACTGTACCTCCCGATCCTGTGTGCATATGTACATGCATGCCTAGGAAGGTACCAGGGGTGCATATGTACACCTACTATTGGTGGTGTACCCTTGCAGCTCAGGTACCCAAACGGTAAACCTGTGGAGAACAATGCTGATATTAAAAGATCCCCAGCGGTGGCATGGTAATGCCCGCCAGTCTTATGTTGAAAATTGTACTGCATTTAGTAACATGTCAGACGGGAAATTGGTCATATCTCTGGCGGGATCAGCATTCAGGCGGTCTTTTTCCTTAGGAAAATTCACCTCACCCCAGACTCCCAGACTACCTAGACTGCAAGGTCCAACCAAACTAGCAGTAGTTAGCCATATAAGTATAAAAAAAGTAAGTTTATGAAGTTTATGTAATGGGCCCACCTTATATCAAATCCTCAACCCATCCACCCAAGTGTGTGGTGCCCAATATCGGCTAGTAGTCATGTAGATCGGCTTGAATTTTTCTGTTGACTCGCAAGTTTATGTACATCTACGGGGTAAGTAGCAATCAATTTTGCTACCCCCGTAGTTGGCACGTGATCGGAACCCTGGTGCAAGTCATCTGCAGCGCTTATGCACAAGCTACCGTAGGTACTGTCCCTCGAACTTGGGATGGGGAAAAATTCTAGAAAAAAAATCCAATCAGACGCCACAGAGCTAGTACTCAAGTGGAACTCAGCCCGCATGTGCAGTGCCGGTATAGGTACGGTATTTGGTTCTTTGAAACTTGAACAGTTGAACAGAGTTGGCATGGGTCGGTGTTGCCACCAAATTAACAAACATGGGTATGGGGCAGATGTTGCAGGAGGCAGACGTGGGGGTAAATAGCATACCGGTAGCTGCGGAAAACCATCTTCCACTAGAGGATACGAGGCATGAACAGCTAGTCCTAAGGAAGACGAAGAGGAGGAAGTCGGCGGAGGTGAAGTGGATCAAATGGATCGGGATCATCATGGATGAGAGCCTGACATTTGACAAGTATTGGCAAGCATGCATCGACAAAGCCAGAGCCATGCTAGGCCAGTTGAATGGGATCGGAACCTCCCAGTGGGGTATCAGTGCCACCAGCTGGCGGTCAATTTATACGGGGATGATAAGAACTGTAGCCATGTGGGGAGCAGAGTTGGGGTGGCGTTGTCAGAAGAGGTGGGAGCAGAGGGTGATAGACACCCAGTGCCAGGCTCTATCTAAGTGCATGAACGCAGTGCGAAGAGCGCGCAAGGAGCTGATGAGCGAGATCGTGGGGGTAGAGAGCCTGAGGAAGGCGCTAGACGCGGCACAGGCTCGGCTATTGAGTAAGAGGATGAGGGACCCAACAGCGCTCGGGGACATGTGGTCAGGCCCCGGGAATGAAGTATATCCAAGAGAGGCAGAAGAGGGGACGGACTGGGATGGGGGAAGATCGTGGAAGGATTGCAGTCCGCAGTGGGAAGAAGTCAATGACGACGGGTTCACTTCGGTGATGTGTGCCATCCTCAACAAAGCGGCTGTGATCGGAGAAGGAGCCGAGGGGTTGGGTGTCGGGGGCAAAGTAGAGAAGGGGGGAGATTCCCGAGGTGAAACTCCAAGCCAATAAGGATTCCAAAGCGGGTAAATGGGAGATCGCGATCCACGAAGCCAGGGAGGACTCGGTTGGAGTTTTTACAGATGGGAGAAGGGTAGAG